>ERZ791618.322-NODE-322-length-25950-cov-3.070322_pt1 | contig 25950 bp, 19 predicted proteins | sample MGYA00510059_ERZ791618 | MGnify/ENA primary metagenome ERZ791618 (study PRJEB30046, sample SAMN00715159) | human gut metagenome | study: EMG produced TPA metagenomics assembly of the A metagenome-wide association study of gut microbiota in type 2...
CCGTTTTTTTCGGACAGCCCCCGTTGGATTACTATTTTTTATCTTCTGTTTTCATTATTGCATCTTGTATTCGCTGGGAGATAACCCGGTATGGTGCTTGAAGTATTTGCCAAAAAAGGAAGGGTTCGGGAAGTTCATAAAATAAGCTACTTCCTGAATAGACATGACGGAGTATTTCAACAGTGCTTTGGCTTCCAGTATCACATATTCGTCAATCCACTCTCCGGCAGTTTTTCCGCTTACTTTCTTTACTACGGTGGAGAAATGTTTGGGACTCAGGAATAATTGCTCCGCATAAAAATCTACGCGTCTTTCTTTACGGTGATGTTCGGTCAGCAAGTTGATGAACTGGTTGAACAATACCTCTTCCCTTTTCAGTGATTTCGGATTCTCGGAAAGGAATTCCGGTTGTTTTCTATGAAGGATGGAACCTATCTTATATAAATAGGCCCCCATTAGTCTGCGTACGATTTCTGTCCTGAAGTTATCGTTCCGGCTTACGGTTTCTTCTATCAGTTCATAGAATGATTTCAGTTCCTGTACCTCTTCTTCCATCAAATGAAATTTGGGATTCTCTTTCAATGAGATGAAAAATGGCATGAAACTGTTCAGGTTGATATACATCTCTTTTAAGAAATCAGATGATATTAAAAACATTTGTGACAAATGAATGCCCGGTGATAACATGGACTGTAGAATATCGCCGGGAGCGCAAATAATCAGATCGTTTTGCTCAATGTCGTATTCCCGTAAATTGATATTGACTTTGGCAGAGCCTTTTTCACGGATAGAGATAATGATTCCATCCAGCCGTAATGGGTATTTAAAGATGGGGTTCATATTCTCGGGGATGTAATGTTCGCTTCTATCCATTACGAAATCATTGTTAATCCCTTTTAGACTGGGATTCATCTGTCGGATACGGGCTATGGATATATTTCCTATTTCATGTTCCATATTTCTTAATTTTGCCTCAAATGTATAAATCAAAAGTCAATAATCCACTCTTTTTTTCTCATAATATTATTTTTTAATTGAAATTGACGGATGTGAATTCGGAGGCGTGTGATGGCAGGAATTCTTAATTCTATTTAAAAGGGGGATGCTGGCAAACTATTTGTACATAATAACGTGTATATTTAACAACAGAATTATAAAGAACAAAACTATGTCAATGTATTGGATCTTATTTATTGGAATCGCGGTAATCAGCTATATTGTACAGAATAGTCTGCAAAGCAAGTTTAAGAAATACTCGAAGATGCCTTTGGCCAGCGGTATGACAGGAAAGGATGTGGCTGAAAAAATGTTGCATGATAACGGTATCTATGACGTGCGTGTAACCAGCACTCCGGGTATGCTGACCGATCATTATAATCCGGCAAACAAAACGGTGAACCTTAGTGAAGGGGTATATGGAAGCAACAGTGTGGCTGCTGCGGCAGTTGCCGCTCATGAATGCGGACACGCCGTGCAACATGCGCGTGCATACGCTCCGCTAAAGATGCGCTCGGCTTTGGTGCCTGTGGTGCAGTTCTCATCTTCTATTATGACTTGGGTGTTACTGGCAGGTATTTTGATGGTGAATACTTTCCCGCAGTTATTGTTGGCAGGAATTTGTCTTTTTGCCATGACCACTCTTTTCAGCTTTATTACGTTGCCTGTTGAGATCAATGCCAGCCAGCGTGCGTTGGTATGGTTGAGCAAGGCCGGAATTACAAATTCATATAACCATCATGCGGCAGAGGATGCGCTGCGTTCAGCTGCTTATACGTATGTGGTTGCGGCACTTAGTTCGTTGGCTACACTGATTTACTATATAATGATTTATATGGGACGTCGTGACTAAGACCTTATAAGGGAAATATATTTTTATTATAGAAGGCTGCCTGCGGGCAGCCTTTTCTAGTTATATTTTGATTAGTTTCGAGATAATTTTTGTTTTAATCTCTTTTTCTTTTCGTTTTAATTTGTATTTTTGCCCTGTCAGCAAAATGAGATAATACCTATGAAAAAACATTTGGGAGCCATCAAATACTTGGTCATTTAGAATAATTTGATGATGAGAAACACAATAAAGTTAAAATATATATGGTGTACTTTGTTTTTACTTCTTCATTGGGGTTTTGTCAAAGCACAGCCTATTTGTGTTGCACGCCAATATACAGTGAGAGACGGATTGATTCAAAGTAATCCGGCGCAGATTCTTCAAAGTCATAATGGTTTTATATGGGTCAGTACTTGGAATGGGGTAAGCCGGTTTGATGGACGCGATTTCGAAACTTTTCAGTTTGATTCTCTTTTGAACCAGCACATGCAGCGGCTGGAGAATACGGCCGACGGCAATTTATGGATGATTGCATACGATCGTCATAGCCTGTATTTATATGATATTCGTGAAAATAAGCTGATCAATGTTCTGAAACAGTATGAACAACATTTTAATACTCCGTTGCAAATAGAAAATTTGTATCCTTTATCCAAAGGGATTACTTGGGTTACTTTAAATAATGGAGGATGTTTCAGAATTTCAGATAAAGAGTGTACTGTTTCTTCAGGGATTCAGTATATTACAGCTATTGATGATGTGGAACTGGGGAAAGTCAGTAGGGTCTTTGAAGATAAACAGGGAGAGGAATGGGTATTTAGTGACAAGGGAGTTAGCATATTTGGCAAGCGGACCATTAGTTCATATCCCTTTTCTATGTTCGAAACAATGGATAATCTTGTTTTTCTTGCATCACAGAATGGCAGGCTAGCCTATTATGATGTAAATACCATGCAATTCAACATCGTTCCTTTTCAAGAGAAGATTCAGCATATAAACGGAATTAAAGTGTTGAAAGATAATCAGCTGGCTGTTTTGTCTGATAAAGGTTTGTACCTATGCCGTTTCCCTGAACTGGCGATGGAGAAATATGATTTCTCTCTTCCGGGGCGTGACGATGCGGCTGTGAGAAAAGTCTATCAGGATTCTAAAGGATTTCTATGGATATTTACCGGATTGCCGGGAATTATCCGGCTTGATCCGGAAACCGGAGTGAAACAATATTTGAATACTCCTTCCGGATACATGGCTTCTTCTCCGGAAAATGAACTCTTTATTTATGAAGATCCTAACGGAGTGGTTTGGACTATTCCTTATAAAGGTATATTCAGTTATTATGACGAAAAGAGCCGGGAGCTAAAAGTCTATTTTACACCGGGAAGGAATCATATACCTTATTCTCCTATTATTAAAACAACTTATGTTGACAAACAAAATAATTTGTGGATCAAATCCCAGCGCTCATTTATAAAAATGTTCTTTCCGCCCAGTCCCTATACTTATAGGGAGTTGGACAATTATTTTGATACAAAATCATTTCTGTTTGATAGCGACGAACATTTATGGATTGCAACAAAGAAAGGGATTATACGTATTATGGATTCACAGAAAAACTTGTTGGGTTATTTGTCGCCTGATGGGGAACTGGCTCAAACGGAAACAGTTTTTGCAGAAGGTGGAATCTATGTCATGCTGAAGGATCAGGCGCAGACAATATGGCTTGGCAGTAAGGAAAACGGATTGTTCAGACTTGTTCCTCGGAATCGTCCTTATCATTATGAAGTATATCATTATATGAATAATCCGTCGGATCCTTATTCCATCAGTGACAATAAAATATCATGCATTGATGAGGATCATAACGGACGTATTTGGATTGGTACTTACGGTGGCGGATTGAATTTGGTTGAGGAAAAGGAAGATGGAGCGATACGTTTTATTCATGCGGAGAATAAATTGTCCGGTTTTCCTATTAATCGTACCAACAGTATTCGTTGTATGGTGGAGGGACCCGGTCATACTATGCTGGTGGGTACTATAGAAGGTTTGATCACTTTTTCTTCTGATTTTTCGGATTACGAAAATATTCGTTTTTATCTTAACCTTCCTCGTCCGCAGGTGGCTGACGGATTGTGTAGTGCTGATGTGATGTCTGTTTTACGAGCGACGGATGAAACTATCTATTGTTATTGTTATGGAGGTGGCCTTTGTAAGTTGGTTTCGTCAAATTTATTATCTGATGAACTTCGGTTCCGGTCGTTCGGCAAAGAGACATCTCCGTTGGCTAGAGCCTTGATTGAAGATAAAAATCATAATATATGGATCGGCTCGGAAACGGATATCACTCTGTTTGATGTGCACGATCAGACTTTTGAGTCTTTTGGAGAAACTTTTTTCAATCGCTCTTTTAATTATAGTGAATGTCTTCCGGTTACAGACAGGCAAGGGGATATCTTAATGGGTACAGAAGGCGGTATGCTTGTCTTTTCTCCGGATAGTATCGTTAAGCAGACTTATGAAGCTCCTATTGTAGTGACAGGTATAAAATATTCGGAGGATAATTTGTCTCATGTATTGAGTGATGCGGATTATTTAGAGATCCCTACCCGGCGGAGGAATTTTACCATCTCATTTGCTGCGTTGGATTATACTAATTCCTTGGATATCGAGTATGCTTATAAGTTGGATGATAATCAATGGTATTATATAGGTAAGAAGAACTCGGTTAGTTTTGTAAGTCTTCCGGCAGGAAAATATCAATTTCAGATAAAGGCGACCAATGGGGATGGTATTTGGATGAACACTGTGAAAACGGTTACTTTACAGGTATTACCCACCTTTTGGGAAACCGGTTGGGCTAAGGCTTTTTATCTAGTTGTTGTCTTGGTGATATCTTTAGCTATCGGATATGTTTTTTTCTATATTTACTATTTGAAGCATAAGGTAAATATGGAACAAAGATTGGCGGAAATAAAAGTACGTTCTTTTATTGATATCTCACATGAACTACGTACTCCTTTAACCCTTATATCCGGTCCGGTATCCGAAGTGTTGTCCCAGGAGCCTTTGACTTCCCGGACCCGGCATCATCTTCAATTGGTTCAGAAAAATATCAATCGTATGTTATTGCTCATTAATCAAGTATTGGATTTCAGAAAGATACAGAATAAAAAAATGGGCTTGACTATTGAATACCGGGATATCATTATCATGCTTCATAATATAATGGATAATTTCCGGTTGTTGGCAACAGAAAAAAATATAAATTTTTCTCTTCAGACAACGTTGCCTTCTGTTTTTTTGTGGATAGATAGTGATAAGTTCGAGAAAATTATCTTTAACTTGCTTTCCAATGCCTTTAAGTATACACCGGATAATAAGTCGATTACCTTGATTGTGATGGAAAGCGGACAGTTTGTTTCGATTGCCGTAAAAGATGAAGGTATTGGCATCTCTAAAGATAAAGTGCCATCCATATTTGAACGTTTCACTACAGTGTCCAAGGAAAATGACATGCAGCCTTCATCGGGTATAGGGCTTTCGCTGGTGAATGAGTTGGTTAAAATGCTGCATGGGGAAATTCAGGTCGAAAGTGAAGTAAAGAAAGGAAGTGTATTCAAACTGGTTTTGCATAAAGGAAAAGAAATATATGCTCAGGATAAAAATGTTGAATATATATTGAACGACACTTCGGAAGAACAGGAAACGGTCTTGGCGGAACCGGAACAAAATGATAAAACATTTTTGCCGGACATGCCTCCGGCAACAAAAGAAACTTTAGTAAAAGTGATGGTAGTGGAGGATAATGCGGAGTTGCGTCAATTTATATGTGAAATATTGTCGGGCACTTACCGTGTTGTTGGAGTTGCCGACGGGGTGATGGCATTGGAAAAGATAGAAGAGGAAATTCCGGATTTTATTATTACGGATATTATGATGCCGCGTATGGATGGTATTGAATTGATAAGGCACATCAAGGAGAATGTCAATACCTGTGATATCCCTCTTATTATCCTTTCTGCAAAATCGTCTGTTGAGGATCGTATTCAAGGTTTACAATTAGGGATTGATGATTATATACCTAAACCTTTCAGCAGCGATTATTTAAAATCGAGAATTGAGAACTTGATCAGGCAAAGAAAAGTGCTTCAGTCGGCTTTTTTGTCAAAGTATGGTGCTCAGCCGAAGAAAGAACCTTTAGAAGCCATTGCTTATCCTGTGTCGCAAATTGTTCCTTTGGATGAGTTGTTTATGCAGAAACTGGTAGGATTTATGGAAGAAAATTACAGTAATCCGGGGCTGCGGGTGAATGATCTGGCAGAATTCATGAATATGAGCCGTTCTGTATTCAATCGGAAAGTGAATGGTATCATGGGGATTTCTCCGATAGAATATATAAAGAATTATAGGTTGAATAAAGCGAAAAGTTTTATACAAAGTGGTATGTCTTTCTCTGAGGTTGCTTTTGCCGTCGGCTTCTCTGATCCCGGTTACTTTGGCAAGGCGTTTAAAAAAGCATTTAATCAGACTTTGACTGAGTATAAAAATAATAACTAAGTTCCGTTTTGTGCTGTTTATGAAGGTAAATAGCAAGAAAATACCTTATTGATGTAAGATTTTACCTTTGGCTCTCAAGGGTAAAATCTATCTTTGTGCTCATTGACACAGTATGAAAATGTTCCGGAAAACTTTTATGAGTATAATTTTTAAAACATGATAGGATGAGTACAAAATTTTATGTAATAGCTGTTTGGACGCTGTTAAGTTTTGTGGTAAAAGTAAATGCACAAGACAAAGTGGAATGTTGGGACCGGTTTGAGTTGAGTTTTAAACAGGTGACCAAAGGGAATCCTTTTGATATACGTCTTTCCGCTACTTTCGTTTGTGGAAAGGAAAAGAAAACGGTGGAAGGGTTTTATGATGGTGAGAATACTTATAGGATACGGTTTATGCCTGCTGTCGCCGGGGAATGGAGGTATGTTACATCTTCCAGTATAGGGGCTATGAATGGTCGGAAAGGTACATTCACAGTGATACCTGCCGGAAAAGATAATCATGGCATGGTATTGGTGGACGGAGAACATAATTTTAAATATGCGGACGGTACCCGTTATTATCCGATGGGTACGACGGCCTATGCATGGACACATATGAAGGAAACGACTCAGGAGGCTACTTTGAAATCGTTTGGTGAAGCCGGTTTTAATAAGGTAAGGATGTGTGTGTTTCCTAAAAACTATTCTTTAGTGAAAGACGAGCCTGCGCTTTATCCTTTTGAAATAAGGAAGACGATAAAAGATAAGGAAGGAAATGAAAGGAAAGAATGGGACTTTGACAGATTTGACCCGGCTTTTTTTCAGCATTTGGAGAAACGGATAGACCAACTGAACCGTTTGGGGATTGAGGCGGATTTGATCCTTTTCCATCCTTATGATAAGGGAAGATGGGGCTTTGATGCTATGTCGAATGAGGTGAATGTACGTTATATTAAATATATTACTGCTCGTTTGGCTTCTTTTAGAAATGTATGGTGGTCTATGGCAAACGAGTGGGATTATGTAAAAGCGAAAACTGTGGACGATTGGAAGCTGTTGACGAAAACTGTGGTTGAGAATGATCCTTATCGCCATTTATGTTCTATTCATGGAGCGACGGCTACTTATTTTGATTATTGGATGCCTGAATTTACCCATGTCAGCATACAGGATGAGGCACCGGTACTGAGTTCTACCGCTTCTGCTACTTTAAGAAAAATTTATCGCAAACCGGTTATATGTGATGAGGTTGGGTATGAAGGGAATCTACCTTATCGTTGGGGAAGGTTAAGTCCGCAGCAGATGACTTGCTTTATTTTGAATGGTTTGTTGGGTGGAATTTATGTCACTCACGGTGAATGTTATCAGCAGGGGAACGAACCTATTTTTTGGGCGCAAGGGGGATCTTTAAAAGGTGAAAGCTGGAAACGTGTGAAATTTTTAAGAACGATTATTGAAGCTGCTCCCCATCCGTTGGAGATGGCAGATATCAGTCGTGACTTGGTTACTTCTACTGCTGGACCAGATTATTATCTGGTCAATATGGGAAAAGATGTGAAAGGTTTCTGGACTTTTAATCTGCCGGTAAAAAATGCGGATTATAACAAATTGCAAAAGAATAAACGGTTTAAAGTGGAGATTATTGATGTGTGGGCCATGACTGTCACGGAATATCCTGTGATATTTGAAACAACGGAGGAATTGGATTATCGTGTTTTTGATATACATCATCGGGGAGTAAGAATTCCGGATGCTCCTTATATTGTTCTTAGAATAACAGAAGTGAAATGATGGGATAAGCCTTCTGACGGGAGATGATTGATTTTTTTTATCATAAAAAAGGCTAATAGTTTTCGATTCTTTTTGTTTTAGCTTAAATTTGCGGTATAATTAACTCCCTAGATACACTAAAATGTTAAATACAGTAGAAGAAGGATTGGAAGATATTCGCCAAGGCAAAGTATTGATCGTTGTTGATGACGAAGATCGTGAAAACGAAGGCGATTTTATCGTTTCAGGAGAAAAGATTACTCCTGAAATTGTAAATTTTATGATTACTCATGGCAGAGGGTTGTTATGTGCCCCTCTGCCACGTTCACGTTGTGAAGAACTTTGTCTGGCTCCGATGGCAGAAGAAAACACTTCATTGCTAGGTACACCGTTTACTATGTCGGTAGATTTAAGAGGGTATGGCTGTACTACGGGAGTTTCTGCTTTCGACCGTTCGTCAACAATAAAAGCTTTGGTGGCAGGAAATCTGAATCCTTCCGAGTTTGCTCGTCCCGGGCACGTTTTCCCTCTATATGGTGCGGAAAATGGGGTCTTGGAGCGTAATGGACATACCGAAGCCACACTGGATATGACAAGAATGGCAGGTTTGAAACCCGGAGGAGCTCTTGTTGAAATTTTGAATGAAGATGGTACAATGGCGCGTCTTCCCCAACTAGGTGAGATTGCAGCAAAATTCGGTTTGAAAATTGTTTCCATTAAGGATATTCAGGAATATCGTAAAAAACATAACCTCTAAATCTAATAAATATGGCACTCAATCAAAGAAGAGTAAAGATATTGCATCTGATTCGTGAAGACGGGCATGCAAAAGTTCAGGACCTTAGTAAAATTTTCAATGTGACGGATGTAACGATCCGTCAGGATTTGGAAGCCTTGGAACAAATGGGGTATATCCAAAGAGAGCATGGAGGTGCGTTTCTGAAAGGAGTAGGGTCGTTTGCCAAGACCGGGCAATTGTTCAATCAGACTCATTTGGAGGAAAAGAAAGAAATCGCTCAGAAAGCTATTCAGTTTATTCAGGAGGGGGACAGTATAATTCTTGATTCCGGTTCTACAACTACAGAGATCGCAAAGCTTTTAATGAATTATAAGGACCTGACAGTCATTACCAATGCTTTGAATATAGCTTTGATTTTAGGTGAGAATCATGGTATTAATCTGATTGTTACCGGAGGTGAATTCAAGGCTCCTACACTTTCTTTGACAGGAAAAATGGCGGCCGATTCATTTAAAGATATACGCGCTAATAAATTGTTTCTGGCTACGGCCGGTATTTCTTCGGATATGAAGCTGACTTATCCTAGTCTAAGTGATTTGGTCGTGAAATCTGCTATGATAGAGTCTGCCAGTAAAGTGTATCTGGTGGCTGATTGTTCAAAAATAGGTGTCAGTGCTTTTGCTAGTTTAGGCTCGGTTTCATTAGCAAATGCTATTATTACAGATAGTACTATAACCGAAGAGGATTTTGAAAGATTAAAAGAATTAGAGGTCGAAGTTATCTGATTCTTACTGAAACAAAGGTAATATGGGTGATTGAGAATGTTGGAAAATACATTCTTGATCACCTTTTTTATCAACTTTGATTTTACTTCCTTATTTCTCCTTATTGTTTGCTTCTTTTTTTTTATAACAGTTCTGTTGGGTACAAAATAGACAATCGGATAGTCTTGTTTATATAGAGATATAACTTTGTTAGCAGAATAAATTAATTGTCCTGATTTATAGATTATATAGGTGTTTATTGTTAATATAATCAAATTTATTTTCATTTTATTTCGTTTTGTATTGAATATTTCCAGTTAAATTCCGTTATTTGCGAAATGATAAGAAAGTAAATGATAATAATATGCAAGTTGAAACGTTAGAATTACAATCGGAAAAGAATCGGAAACGGTTGGTTGAGATTGTGTATAAAGCAAAAGCAGGACACATTGGAGGTGATCTGTCGTGTCTTAACGTGCTTACAGCACTTTATTTTGATATAATGCGTGTTTGGCCGGATAAACCAAAGGAAACGAAAAGAGATCGTTTTGTAATGAGCAAAGGGCATTGCGTAGAAGCGTTATATGTTACGCTGGAAGCAAAAGGTTTCATCTCTCGTGAGGTAACCGACACATTAGGAGAATTCGGATCTATCTTGTCCGGCCATCCTACTATAGAGGTACCGGGTATTGAAGTAAATACAGGAGCTTTAGGGCATGGCTTGTCTGTAGGTGTCGGAATGGCGATGGCTGCCAAAATGGATAAAGCTGATTATAAAACGTATGTATTGATGGGAGATGGTGAGCAAGGGGAAGGTTCTATATATGAAGCTGCTATGGCAGGAAACCAGTATAAATTGGATAATCTGGTAGCCATTATTGACCGTAATCGTTTGCAGATCAGCGGTACAACCGAGGAGGTCATGTCATTGGAGAGTATGCGCGACCGCTGGACTGCCTTCGGTTGGGATGTATTGGAAATGAACGGAGATGAGATGGAAGATATCATCCGGACTTTCCGTTCTATTGATTATACGAATAAAAAGCCTCATTTGCTTATCTCCCATACTACAAAAGGAAAAGGAGTGTCTTATATGGAAGGCATTGCAAAATGGCATCATGGCGTGCCTACAGCCGAACAATATGAAGAGGCTGTTCGCGAGGTATCCGAAAGAATTGAAAAACTAGAAAAAGAAAACAATGGCAAATAATATGATAGCGTGCAGAAAGAGCTTTACAGATACGTTGCTGGAGTTGGCGCGTCAGGATAAAGATATTGTGGCGGTTACAACAGACGCCAGAGGATCTGTTACTTTGGGGGATTTTGCAAAAGAATTACCTGCACAGTTTGTAGAATGTGGAATAGCCGAACAGGATGCGGTAGGAATATCAGCAGGTTTGGCACATAGCGGAAAAAAAGTGTTTGTATGTGGCCCGGCTTGCTTTTACGTGGCACGTAGCTTGGAGCAGGTGAAGGTCGATTTGGCTTATAGTCAGAATAATGTGAAGATACTCGGAGTAAGCGGTGGAGTTGCTTATGGTGCTTTGGGGGCTACTCATCATAGCCTGCATGATATTGCCGTATTAAGAACTTTTCCGGGAATGAATATCGTTCTTCCTTGTGATGCCCGTCAGACACGCAAGTTGGTCAAACTATTGGTAGATTACCCTGAACCGGTATATGTGCGTGTAGGAAGGGCTGCCGTTCCCGATGTGTATGAGAATGATGATTTTGAATTTGTTCTGGGAAAAGCCAATACGTTGCTGGACGGTACGGATCTGACTATCATTGCCGCCGGAGAAACGGTTTATCATGCTTATCAGGCCGGCTTGATGCTGCGTGAGAAAGGCATTCAGGCACGTGTGCTGGATATGTCTTCCATCAAGCCTGTTGATGTGGAAGCCATCAGGAAAGCGGCGGAAGAAACCGGACGAATTATCACCGTAGAAGAACACAGCCGGTTTGGCGGCTTGGGAGCTATTGTAGTTGAGACGCTTTCTGAAAATCCGGTTCCGGTACGCATTATCGGCATCCCCGATGAGAACGTGGTTCATGGAAACTCCCATGAAATCTTTGCCCATTACGGATTGGATAAAGAGGGCATCTGCAAGACTGCCCTTGAATTCGTGAAAAAATAAACATATCCTTTTTAAATCTAATAGTATGATTAGCAGAATAATTACCATAGATCAAAGTACTTCGGCAACAAAAGCCATGCTGTTCTCTGAAGATTGCGAATTGTTGCATCGGGTAAATATAGAACATCAGCAATTCTACCCGCAGATAGGATGGGTAGAGCATGATGCCGAAGAAATCTATAAAAATACCATAGAAGCGATACATTGTCTGCTTGAACAAGAAGAAGTGAATGGAAAGGATATTTCTTATTCTCTTGCCATCACCAATCAGCGCGAAACGGTGGTTGTTTGGAACCGACATACCGGCAAGTCCGTTTATCATGCCGTGGTATGGCAATGCCAGCGGGGAGCGGCTATTTGCAAAGAACTGAAAGATAAGGGATACAGCGAACTGGTACAACGAAAGACCGGATTGCTTATCGATCCTTATTTTTCTGCCAGTGGTGCTAAGTGGATATTGGATAACGTGGAAAATGCACGTGAACTGGCAGAAAAAGGCGATTTGTTGATGGGAACTATTGATTCCTGGCTGATTTGGAAATTGACCGAAGGCAGGAAGCATCTGACTGATTATACGAATGCGTCGCGTACCATGCTTTTTAATATTCATACTTTGGACTGGGATGAAGAGTTGTTGAAACTCTTCACTATTCCCCGGAATATGATGCCGGAAGCGTTGCCCTGTGATGCTGTTTTTGGAGAAACAACGATAGAGGGTTTGTTCAAATCTCCGATACAAATAGCAGGTGTTTTAGGTGATTCCCATGGAGCATTAACCGGTCAGATGTGTTTTGAGGCAGGTATGGGCAAGGTGACTTATGGAACGGGATCATCTGTTATGGTTAACATTGGAGAAGAGGCTGTCGCTGCTCCTGAAGGGCTGGTTACATCCGTCGGATTCTCGGCTTTGGGTAAAGTGTATTATGCTTTTGAGGGCAATATCCATTGCACCGGAGCCACTATCAAATGGATGGTGGAGAAATTGGGATTGGTGGACTCGTTCAATCAAATTGAAACCTTGGCGACTTCGGTGAAAAATAATGATGGAGTCTATCTGGTTCCCGCCTTTACCGGATTGGGAGCTCCCTGGTGGAAACCGGATGCTAAAGCTGCCATCTGGGGAATGACACTGAATGCTGGAAAAGCGCATGTGCTGCGTGCAGGATTGGAATCCATTGCTTATCAAGTGAAGGATTTGATAGACATGATGACCCGGCAGGCAGGAATCGAGCTGAAAGCGTTGCGTGTTGACGGAGGCCCCACGAAGAATCAGTTCCTGATGCAGTTTCAGGCTGATATGCTGCATGCCGTCATTAACCGTTCGGAGATAGAGGAAGCTTCTGCATTGGGGGCTGTTGTCATGAATGGCTTTGCCCGTAAGAAGTGGGCCAGTTTCCAAGAAGCCGCTGCCATGCGTACCATTGACAATTGCATCGCTCCCTGTATGGAGGAAAAAGAACTTCAATCTTTGTATAGTGGCTGGCGTGAGGCTGTTAAGAAAGTAATAGGACAGAATAACTAACTGAATATATCGTAACTTTTAATACCATTAGAAATGAAAAACAAGAAAAAAATGTGTTTTGGTGTCATCATTGGAACACGCGCTTATTTTAACTCGGAATTAGCAAAAGATGTCCGTAAACAATTGTTGGAAACACTGACGAAAGAGGGCTATGACTATGTCATTCTCCCCGAAGATGCTACGCCTACAGGCAGTAGCAGTATTGAAACAAGAGAAGATGGCTTGAAATGTGCAAAGTTGTTCCGTGAGAACCGTGACCGCATTGATGGAATCATTGTTTCATTACCTAACTTCGGTTTTGAAATCGGTATCATCAATGCTATCAGTGTAGCCGATCTGAATGTGCCTGTTTTGGTTCAGGCATGTGATGATGAGAATGACAAGGTGGATTTGGATAGCCGTCGTGACGCGTTCTGTGGTAAGATTTCCGTATGCAATAACTTGTATCAGTATGGCATTCCTTTTACTGATACTACACTACATACTTATTCTATTTATTCTGATTTGCTGGCAGCCGATATTAATAAGTTCGCTGCGATCTGCCGGGTGGTGAATGGTCTTCGTCATGCTCGCATCGGTGCCATCGGCACTCGTCCTGCCGGTTTCCAGACCGTCCGCGCCAGCGAGAAACTGTTGCAGGCATCGGGCATTACAGTCGTTCCGGTAGATCTTTCTGAAATCTTGTCTGCCGCCCGTAAGATTGAAGATGCTGATGAAACGTTACAAGCAAAACTGAAAGAAATCAGACAATATGCTGCTGTTCCCGAACAATACAATGATAAACTGATTTTGCAGGCTAAATTTGGTGTGGCTGTAGAACAATGGATGGAAGCCAATGAAATTGATGCTGTAGCTATCCAGTGTTGGGACTCTTTGGAGCAAAACTATGGTTGTGCAGCTTGTGTGACTATGAGTATGTTGAGTGAAAAATTAATCCCTGCTGCTTGTGAAGTGGATATTGCCGGTGCAGTGTCTATGTATGCGTTGACATTGGCTTCCGGTCGCCCGTCGGCATTGCTTGACTGGAACAATAACTTTGCCGAGGATCGTGACAAGTGTGTGTGTACACATTGTGGTAACTTCCCTAAATCATTTGTAATGAATGATTTGAAGTTAGGAACATTAGGAGTGTTGGGCAGAACATTAGGTAAGGTACATACTTTCGGTGCCGTTTACGGTAAAGTAAAACAGGGTGATTTCACCTTCTTCCGCATCTCGACAGATGATACGAAGGGTTGTATCAAGTCTTATTTGGGCAAAGGTGACCTGACCGATGACCCATACGGAATGGATGGTTGTATAGCAGTAACCAAGGTGGATAATTTGCAGCCGCTTATGAAATATATTTGTAAGAATGGATTCGAACATCATGTGGCTATGTGCCGTGGCAATGTGAAAGATATTTTGGCGGAAGCTATTGAAACTTATCTGAACTGGAATATCTATATTCACGAATAATATCGATGAAATATGATATTGGTAGATAATTACTTTTTGGCAATCCTCTGCTGTGTTATTTGCTGTGCCTGCTGGGGCTCTTGGGCAAATACGCAGAAGATGGTTGCCGCCAAGCAATGGAGCTTTGAACTGTTTTATTGGGATTTGACCGTCGGTCTGTTCCTTACAGCTTTATTGGGGGCGGTGACTTTGGGAAGTATGGGAAGTGAAGGCCGTACCTTTTTTCAGGATTTGGCAGTCATGGACTGGTCTAGCATTCAATATGCATTCTTGGGCGGTGTTGTGTGGAACTTTGGCAATATATTTCTTACCGCAGCCATTGCTGTAGCCGGAATGTCAGTAGGTTTTCCTATCGGTGGAGGCTTGGCCTGGATTGGAGGTATTGTATTCAATTATTTATTAATCTCTTTGGCCGGTCAGACCTATCAGGGAAATCAGCTTTTACTATGGAGTGGTGTGTTAGTCATCATTGTAGCTATACTGATCTGCGGAAAAGCGTACGGAAAGTTATCGTCCGGCAAGGCTTCCACTCCGAAGAAGGGGATTCTGCTGGCCATTATGGCAGGCATTGCTATCATGTTCTTTTACGGATTGGTAGTGAAATCTCTTGACCCGCAGTATGTGGCGGGAGGAACCGGAACGCTGACTCCTTATACAGGTGTGTTCTTCTTTGCGGTAGGTATTCTGGCCAGCACACCTATATTCAATACCTTTGCCATGAAGCATCCGGTAGAAGGCAAGGCGGTGACCATGAAAGATTACTTTGCCGGCGATGCCAAGACCCATCTCACAGGTATGCTGGGAGGCTTTATCTGGATGGGCGGCATGGTGATTAGTTTTATGGGAGCAGGTGCTGCCAATCCGGCTATCTCTTATGCCCTTAGCAACGCAGCGCCTGTGGTGGCTATGATCTGGGGAGTTTTTGTCTGGAAGGAATTTAAGGAAGCTCCGAAGGGGACCAATAAACTGATTGCGGCTATGTTCTCCTTGTTTATTATCGGATTAATAAGCATTACTTTGTCAAATTAAAAATTAGATGAAGAGAAATTATAAAATAGGGCTTGTAATGAAGTCGTTACAAGCCGATTTTTTCAAAGTGATGAAAGAAGGGGCCATTCAGTATGCGGCCCCTCTTCCGTTTTTGGATTTGGTTTGTGTGGGAACGGCTACACAGACAGAGGTAGAGGAACAGGTTGACTTGATGTATTCCTTGATTCATCAGCAAGTCGATGCTATCGTATTGGTTCCTATAGATTCAAAAGCCTTAGTTCAGCCTGTAGTAGAGGCTGTCAGGAAAGGAGTTCCGGTAATCAATATTGATATCCGGTTGGATACTCAGCTATTGGAGCAGGCAGGAGTAGAAGTGGCTTTTGTGGGACCGGATAATTTTGCAGCTGCGTATGAAGTGGGTAAATTATTGGATAAGAAGTTGCGGAATGAAGATAAAGTTGCTATTATTGAAGGATTGGCGCCAGCCGATAATGCGCAGCAGCGTAAAAGAGGTTTTATCAAGGCGATAGAAGAAAAAGGGTTAAGATTGGTGGCATCCGAACCGGCCGACTGGGAAACGGAGAAAGCCGCCGAAGTTTTTCAGGCTATGTGGATGCGGTATCCTGATTTGAAAGCTGTATATTGCAGCAATGATGCGATGGCGTTGGGGGTTCTTCAGCAGATGCAAGAAAAAAATTGCTATCTGCCTGTAGTGGGCTTTGATAATGATGCGGTAATGAAAGAATTTCTTTCTACGGGAAAACTGGTTGCAACAGCTGATATTTTCAGCTCACAGATGGCTGTCCGGGGCATTGAGTTCGCTTTGGATGTATTGGAGGGAAAAATAGAGAATAGAGGGGTTCATTCTACAGCTTACGAAATTATTAAACAATGAGTTCGTAGGGAAACGGTCCATACTGAGATATGCACTTAAGGCACCGGCTGTTTAACTTCTTAATATTGCCGGCAATGAGCAATATTAAGAAGTATTCTTTTTACGAATGAAATATTTAGTGTAATTTTGTGGCTCAAAATAAATTAAATAGAATCATTATGGCAGCAAAACCAGGTATACCTAAAGGAACGAGAGATTTTTCGCCGGTGGAAATGGCGAAACGTAACTATATATTCAATACGATCCGTGATGTGTTTCATCTTTTCGGCTATCAGCAGATTGAAACTCCTTCTATGGAGAATTTGTCTACCTTGATGGGAAAATACGGTGACGAAGGGGATAAGTTATTGTTTAAGATACAGAACTCAGGTGATTATTTCAACGGCATTACCGATGAGGAATTGCTGAGCCGCAATGCGGTAAAGCTGGCGAGCAAGTTCTGTGAAAAAGGATTGCGCTACGATCTCACCGTACCTTTTGCCCGCTATGTGGTGATGCATCGTGATGAAATAAGTTTTCCTTTCAAACGTTATCAAATCCAACCGGTTTGGCGTGCGGATCGTCCCCAAAAAGGGCGTTACCGTGAGTTTTACCAATGTGACGCCGATGTGGTAGGCAGCAATTCTTTATTGAATGAAGTGGAGCTGGTACAGATGATAGACCGTGTATTTGGTAAATTCGGAGTACGTGTTTCAATTAAAATCAATAACCGTAAGATATTGACCGGTATTGCCGAGATTATCGGGGAGGCTGATAAAATTGTAGATATCACCGTAGCCATTGACAAACTGGATAAAATCGGATTGGAAAATGTAAATGCGGAATTGGCTTCTAAAGGGATTCCTCAAGAGGCTATTGATAAATTGCAGCCGATTATTTTATTGAGTGGAAGCAATGAAGAGAAATTGGAAACTTTGAAGACTGTCCTTGCTACCAGTGAAGCGGGATTGAAGGGAGTGGAAGAAAGTGAATTCATATTAAAAACCGTGTCTGCACTGGGTGTGAAGAGTGAAGTGGAATTGGATTTGACTTTGGCTCGCGGCTTGAATTATTATACGGGAGCAATTTTTGAAGTGAAGGCCTTGGATGTGCAGATTGGCAGCATCAGTGGTGGTGGCCGTTATGATAATCTGACCGGTGTCTTTGGTATGGATGGTATGTCTGGTGTAGGTATCTCTTTCGGAGCCGACCGTATTTTTGATGTGTTGAATCAGTTGGATTTGTATCCGAAAGAAGCGGTGAACGGAACCGAGCTGTTGTTTGTAAACTTCGGCGATAAAGAGGCTGCTTATTGTCTGCCTATCCTGACAAAAGTCCGTGAAGCAGGGGTGCGCGCTGAAATTTATCCGGATGCTTCTAAAATGAAGAAGCAGATGGGATATGCCAATGACAAGCAGATTCCTTTTGTCGCTATTGTTGGTGAAAATGAAATGAACGAAGGGAAACTGACTTTGAAGAATATGACTACAGGCGAGCAGTCACTGGTTACACCGGATGAGTTGCTGGCGGTGGTGAAAGCTTGATTTCATCAAGCGGATGTTGTCGGAATAGTCCGGTATATTCATCCGTAATTATCTATGCGGATTAACAGATTATTTTTTTTCTTCCGTCACTATATCTCATTTAGAATCAGTGAAATATGGTGACGGAAGTCCTTTTTCCCCTCCGAAATGGTTTGTTCTCCTTTCCCTGTGTGGAGTCGGCCTGATAGCTACCGGTCATTATGGCAGATGTGTTTAGTACTCCTTTTTATATTCTCGTCCGTTTTTTTTGTAGCTTTGTCTGTCTTCTTTTGTTGTTTCACTTAGGTGACAATGCATTGGCACCTAAGTGGAGAGGCGTAGTCACCCAAGTGATACGATTGCTTCACCTTGGTGAAACTATAATGCAACAAAGTGTTTGCACGATAAGTATTTGTAAATGAAGTAAATGGATGAACCATCATACAGGACACATCAAGAAGGAAAATCTATGAGCCTTCAGAAACAATGGTAAAAAGACACATACATACCGGTTAAGGGGAATTACGGAACCTTTTACACCACAAACCTTTGAAGATAAATGGTTTGTGGTGATGGAAACAAAAAAGAACAGATGTCTTTTTAATACGCTATCTTATCCAATATCCCGTTCAAGTGTGCAATAGCCACTCCATAATTAGTCATGGGAATCTGTTGCTTACGGGCATTATCAATCCGGTTTAGTACATATTTGCGATTGAACATGCAGGCTCCGCAATGAATGATTAAGTGATAGGGTGTCAAATCCTCCGGAAAGTCTGTACCTGCAACGATATCTATTTGCAACTCTTCACCTATCTTTTTACGCAACATACGTGGAAGCTTTACTCTGCCTATGTCCTCGGTGGCAGGGGCATGAGTGCAGGCTTCTGCTATCAGTACCCGTGATTGTGAGGTGAGGCGGTCTATGGCTGAGGCTCCTTCCATATAATAGAGTATATCCCCTTTATATCCTGCCATCAGAACGGAAAAAGAGGTGAGAAGGCTTTCTGCCGGTTTTTGCTCATAAACGGCATGAAAAACTTGGGAATCGGTTATGATTAGTTTCGGAGGATAGGACAGAGCCTGCAAAGTGGCGGCTATTTTATCGGTTGTACAGCTCATTACCAGACATTTTTTGTCCAATAATTCGCGCATCGTCTGTACTTGTGGAAGAATAAGTCGGCCTTTGGGAGCCTGTATGTCTTGTGGCATGACTAAGAGCACTAAATCTCCTTCTTTAACCAGATCTCCGGTAATGGTCTGTTGCCCGAAATCTGCCGGTAACTTTTCCAGAATAGCTTGAAGTATTTTCTCTATGCCCGTCTGTTCTTTTGCGCTGATAATGAGAGGATTTTGACCGCATTCTTTTTCTATACAATCCCTTGTGGATGCTATGTCTTTTCGGATATCAGCTTTGTTCAGTATCAGGATAACCGGAATATTCCTTTTATTTAACTGCTCCATCCATTGTTTTTCATCCTCGCAATTGCCGTCTTCACAAAGAAGTAAGGCAATATCTGTCCGTTCGATGGCTTTCAACGTACGGGTTATGCGCATTTCTCCCAATTCCCCTTCATCATCAAATCCGGGAGTATCGATAAAGAGACAAGGACCGATATGTTGAATTTCCATCGCTTTGCTGACAGCATCTGTTGTTGTACCGGGAATATCCGATACAAGGGCGGTGTCTTGTCCGGTCAAGGCATTGATTAGAGAGGACTTGCCGCTATTGCGTTTTCCGAACAGGACGATATGTAGCCGGTTGGCAGCGGGAGTGTTGTTTAGACTCATATTTTATTGGGCTTGAATTAGGTTCATTATCTGTATTGAAAAGGTTGCTTGACGCATGAACGGTTAGAATCTGAAATCTCGTTTCCCTTCTTCTATCTCTTTCAGATTACGAATTGCTATTTCTTTTATTTTCGGATTGGGAATATGTTCCAACTCTTTTTTTATCAGTTGGATTCCTTTGGCTCGTGTATCCGGTGCCGCATAATCTTCCAGATACTCTTTTAGTGTCATCAATGCATTGGGAGCGCAGCAGTTGGCGATTTGTCCCGATTTGACTAATGACATAAAACGGTCGCCTGTACGCCCTGCCCGATAACATGCTGTACAGAAACTGGGGATATGCCCCAAGTCGAGCAGCCAGTTCACTACCTCGTCCAAGGTACGGGTGTCACTGATGTCGAATTGTGCTGAGTTTTCTTCCGGTGTTTCCGGAATGGCATAACCGCCTACGCTGGTCCGGGAGCCTCCGCTGATTTGTGAGATTCCCAGGTTTAAGACTTTGCGTCGGGTTGCAGCCGATTCCCTTGTAGAGATAATCATACCTGTATAAGGAACAGCGATACGGATTACCGCCACAATTTTACAAAATATATCATCTGAAATGGCATCCGGGAAATCTTGCGTGGAGATATCATCTGCCGGACAGATGCGAGGAACACTGATGGTATGTGGTCCCACTCCGAAGGTAGCTTCCAGATGTTCGGCATGCATCAATAATCCTGTAAAGTCATAGCGGTAGGTATTCAGCCCGAATAAAACACCTAGTCCTACATCGTCAATTCCCGCTTCCATGGCACGGTCCATCGCTTCGGTATGATAAGCATATTTGCTTTTCGGACCGGTGGGATGCAGGGATTCGTAATTTTCTTTATGATAAGTTTCCTGGAACAGGATATAAGTGCCGATACCTGCGTCTTTCAGCTTGCGGTAGTTTTCCACGGTAGTGGCGGCAATGTTGACATTGACCCGGCGGATAGCCCCATTTTTATGTTTGATGCTATAAATGGTTTGGATAGATTCCAGTATGTACTCAATAGGATTCCGCAACGGATCTTCTCCTGCTTCCAGTGCCAGGCGTTTGTGTCCCATGTCTTGCAAGGCAATTACCTCCTTACGGATCTCTTCTTGTGTCAGCTTTTTGCGTGCTATGGTCTTGTTCTTCAAATGATAAGGGCAGTAGACGCATCCGTTCACACAATAATTGGAAAGATATAGAGGGGCGAACATTACAATACGGTTGCCGTAAAACTTATGTTTGATTTCCTGTGCCACCGGAAAATGCGTTCTGTTAGATCCGGTTGGTCGCATTCCAGCAGTAATGCTGCCTCACGATGGGACAGTCCTTTGAATTGAGCAGCTTTGTCAATCAGTTGCTCTATCAGGGCACGATTGCTTTTGTTGTTGTGAGCATACTCCAAGGTATCCAGTATCTCTTGATGGTCTATGAATTCTTCTGCTATTTTAGAATCTGCTTTATACATGTTTGTTAGGGGTTAGTGATAGTCACCTCTATCTGTCGATATCCGGTAACCGATTGTTTCCAGTTGTTGTGCCAAAGCTCGTAAACCTTCGGCTGCTTCGGCACCGAAGGCGGCTTTGTTATCATACAAGGTGTATTTTTCTCTTTGCTCCCTGGGGGAGAGATTGGGCATCACTACATTAGCTCCTGCCAATATTCCTTTTTCCCGTCCGTCCGGTGACAAGGTGGCAAGGGCGGTGGTCGATGGAATCAGGGCGGACGGGTGCATTAACCGGAAAAGGGATAACAGTTTGAGGGTCATTCCTACACTTCCGGCCGGCTCTGTTCCGAATGGTGTGTCATGATGGGGGATAAATGGACCGATACCGATCATTTGGGGCTGGAATTGCTCTATGAATAACAGATCTTCCACCAGATGTGTCAGGGTTTGTCCCGGAGTGCCTACCATGATTCCTGTTCCGGTTTGATATCCAATTTCTTTTAGCCATTGCAGGCATTGGAGCCGATGCTTTAGTGACATCTCCTCAGGATGTAATTTCCTATAGTGTTCTTCGTTGTGTGTTTCGTGTCGGAGCAGATAACGGTTGGCTCCGGCACGGAAGAAACGTTCGTATGCTTCCCGTGATTTCTCTCCTAATGAAAGGGTGATGGCACAATCGGGGAATTCACAGTGGATGGCGGCAACGGTTTTTTCTATCCATTCATCTGTTAAGGCAGGGTCTTCACCGCCTTGCATCACGAAGGTGCGGAATCCGAGTGCATATCCTTCACGGCAACATTCCAAAATGGTTTCACGCTTTAATGCGTAACGGGTAATGGCGGTATTTCCTTTTCTTATTCCGCAATAATGACAGTTGTTACGACATCGGTTGCTCACCTCGATAAGTCCGCGGATAAATATCCCATTCCCGAAATGTGCCAAAGTGACTTCCCTGGCCTGTTGCTGTAAATACAGTAAAGTGCCGGTATCCTGACAGGAGAGGAGGTTGGCATATTCCTCACCTGTCAGGCTATGGTAGTGACGTAATTTGTCAATCAGTCGCTTCATGCATACCTTTAATATGTTTTTTTCTGTTTTGCCAGTTCCTGTACCAATTGGCGTTTTCCATTGTTGCTGCCGCTGTGCGTACTGGGTCCTGTAATACAACCACCCTCGCAGGCCATCACTTCGATGAATTGTCCGGGAGCTTTGCCCGATTTAGCGTAGGCGCGTAATGTTCCGATATTCTTCTTGTTTAAATCAGATACCTGTATGGCATTGATTTTGTCCGCTTCCATTTTCAGGAATGCCTTTACGGCTCCCATCACGCCGCCGGCTTGTGCGAATCCATGCGCTTCGCGAACGGAAGAGAATTCCATAGCGTATGGCTGTACAATCTCCAGGTTAATCTCGAAAGCATCGAAAATAGAGGAAATCTCTTCGAATGTCATCACAAAATCCACAGCCTCGTCACGTTGAGCTTCTTTACGTTTGGCTACACATGGTCCAACAAATACGATTTTTGCATCAGGATACTTCTCTTTGGCTATACGTGCGGCATAATACATAGGCGATCCTGTGCCGGAAACGTATTTTTTCATATCGGGGATGTATTTGTTCACCAGCTCGATATAGGACGGGCAGCATGAGGTAGTCATGAATTTCTGTCCTTCTTCCAGTTTTTCTATCAGTTCATGCGCTTCATGTTCTACGGTGGACATGGCTCCTTGTGCTACTTCAATTATATCGGTGAAACCGATTTGTCTGAATGCACCATATACTTGTTCGATAGTTGTGCTGAATTGTCCCAAAATAGATGGCGCGACAATGGCTACCACTTGTTCTCCTTTACGGATGCGTTGCAACACATCGAATGTCTGGGATATTTCAAAAATGGCCCCGAAAGGACAGGCATTCATGCATTTACCGCAATAAATACATTTATTCTCATCAATATGCTCTATACCGTGTTCATCTTTGCTGATCGCTTTGACAGGACAAGATTCCTCGCAGGGAACGGGAATATAGACGATTGCGTGATAAGGGCAGCTTTTGTGGCAGATGCCGCAACTGATGCAGGTATCATGGTCGATCCATGCCTTGCCGGTGTCGGCATGTACATGTACGGCTCCTTTGGGACAATTGTACTGGCAACTGCGGGCGGTACATCCCCGGCATAAGTCGGTGATTTCATAATTGATCTGTACGCAGGCCGAGCATGCTTCGTCTATAACACACATAATGTTGTCTTTGGGCTTTCCATTGTTTGCACGTTCTATAGCACGTGCGGCATATTCGGATAGTGGAGTGAGCTCATCGGTTTCATCATCCATATCCAGCCCCAGTAGAGGAAGGGATTTGTATTTCCATACAGCGCGTTCTTTGTGTACGCAGCAACGCCCTGCATGTTTTGAACGTCGGGGGCTGAGTTCTAATGGCAGACGGTCTATTTTGTCTGTTGTCAGTTCTCCGTTTTTCCACAATTTTACAAGTTCTGTCAGCAATCTGTGGCGGACAATCATAATGTTGTTCGTAAATGCCATATAGTTAAAGGGGTTAATTATTAGGTTTTGCAAAGATAGTGATAGTTTGTGTCCTATGGAAATATTAAAAAAAGAAAAATCACATTTTTCTCTTTTTATATTCAGATTCGTTCTGTCGCTGTGGAATGTAGCCGACTGGTTTATATATGAATCTTTGTAGGTAAAAATAATAAATTTCGTAAAAGCAACTGATAATGGCAGGGGAAGAGGAAACCATTTTAGTGAAAGATATGTTATAGCTGTGCCAATTTGGCAGAATAAAACTGTCAATTTCTCCTTTTTCATGTTTGGCACGTTTTTCGCAAGATGTTTTGCGTCACTGCTTAAAGATGACGGATAATTGATATAATTAAAAGTATAACATATAAAAATTAAGAACTATGAACATTAAACCATTAGCAGACAGAGTATTGATTCTTCCTGCTCCTGCAGAAGAAAAAACAATCGGTGGTATTATTATTCCTGATACAGCAAAGGAAAAACCATTGCAAGGTGAAGTTGTCGCAATAGGTAACGGAACAAAAGATGAGGAGATGGTGTTGCATGTAGGTGATCAGGTATTGTATGGCAAATACTCGGGCACTGAACTGGAACATGACGGTAAGAAATACCTTATCATGCGTCAGAGCGATGTTCTCGCTGTTTTGGGATAATTAAATAGTACATTGTAAATCATTAAATTGTAAATAGAATTATGGCTAAAGATATTAAATTCAACATTGATGCCCGTGACGAATTGAAGAAGGGTGTAGACGAATTGGCTAACGCAGTGAAAGTAACCCTGGGTCCGAAAGGTCGTAATGTGATTATCGAAAAGAAATTCGGTGCTCCTCATATCACTAAGGATGGCGTGACTGTAGCTAAAGAAGTGGAATTGGCTGATGCATTTCAGAATACCGGTGCACAGTTGGTGAAATCTGTTGCTTCAAAGACAGGTGACGATGCAGGTGACGGTACTACTACTGCTACTGTGCTGGCTCAATCAATCGTAGGGGTAGGTTTGAAGAATGTTACTGCCGGAGCAAATCCGATGGATTTGAAACGTGGTATCGATAAAGCTGTTGCCAAAGTGGTTGAATCTATCAAGTCTCAGGCCGAAATGGTAGGTGACAACTATGACAAGATTGAACAAGTGGCTGCTGTTTCTGCCAATAACGATCCTACTATCGGTAAGTTGATTGCAGACGCTATGCGTAAAGTTTCTAAAGATGGTGTGATTACTATCGAAGAAGCTAAAGGAACGGATACTACCATCGGTGTGGTAGAAGGTATGCAGTTCGACCGTGGTTATATCTCTCCGTATTTCGTAACCAACACGGAAAAGATGGAATGCGAGATGGAAAATCCGTATATCCTGATCTACGACAAGAAGATCTCTGTATTGAAAGACTTGCTGCCTATTCTTGAACCGGCAGTTCAGAGCGGTCGTCCTTTGTTGATCATCGCTGAAGATATCGATAGCGAAGCATTGGCAACTTTGGTTGTAAACCGTCTGCGTGGTTCTTTGAAGATCTGTGCTGTCAAGGCTCCGGGCTTCGGCGACCGTCGTAAAGCTATGCTGGAAGATATCGCTGTCCTGACAGGTGGCGTTGTGATCTCCGAAGAAAAAGGCTTAAAGCTGGAAGGTGCTACTATGGATATGCTGGGTACGGCTGAAAAGGTTACGGTAGACAAAGACACGACTACTATCGTAAACGGAGCAGGCGATAAGGATGCTATCCAGGCTCGTATCGGCCGATCAAGACTCAGATCGAAAATACGACTTCCGACTACGATAAAGAAAAACTGCAGGAACGTCTGGCTAAGATGGCCGGTGGTGTTGCCGTATTGTATGTAGGTGCTCCTTCTGAAGTTGAATGAAAGAAAAGAAAGACCGTGTTGACGATGCCCTGCATGCAACTCGCGCCGCTATCGAAGAAGGTACGGTTCCTGGTGGTGGTGTTGCTTATATCCGTGCTATCGAAGCACTGGAAGGTCTGAAGGGTGAAAACGAAGACGAAACAACCGGTATCGCA
>ERZ791618.330-NODE-330-length-25557-cov-4.653125_pt1 | contig 25557 bp, 26 predicted proteins | sample MGYA00510059_ERZ791618 | MGnify/ENA primary metagenome ERZ791618 (study PRJEB30046, sample SAMN00715159) | human gut metagenome | study: EMG produced TPA metagenomics assembly of the A metagenome-wide association study of gut microbiota in type 2...
GAACTCGATCTTGGCCATCGGGCGCTGGAGCGTCACGGTCGCATCCACGGTTTCGTTCCAGCGGTCTCGGTAGGCTCTGAGATCGATCTCCTGCTGCGCGACGTAGGTATCCTTGTGGTCTTCGTCGCCGATGTAATTCCCGGCTTCGGGAACGCTGATCGACGAAAGGGAGTTTACATGGTAGTATTTGTCGGCCGTCGAACCGTCGTCCACATAGTCCATCCATGCCACGACGTGGTATCGGGCGGCATGCAGCGCCAGCGAGGTGCGGATCGTATGGTATCCGTCCGCCGCCTGCTCGCAGCCGAGCACCCGCCGCTCCACGGGTTCGCCGCCGATCTCGTCGCGGAACACTTCGACGATCCAGCGCACGTCGTGCAGGTCGGCTTCCGACGCTTTGGAGCGTTCCGTCGGCTCGTATGGCTCTATTTTCGGGTCGATCGCGAGGGTCAGATTCGCGTTGACCAGCGTGGGATCGACGCCTCCGTTTTCCGGAAATTCCAGTACGGTCTTGTCGCAGCCCGTCGATACGAGGACGAGCAAACAGGCGATATATATTGTCGTTTTTTTCATCTTCTGCTCCTTGCCTTATTTTCCGAATCGGTAAACCAGACTGATCCCCGCTTTGGTCAGGCCCCAATAGTTGTAAGGTACTCCCTTCTCGAAGCGGGCGCCGTTGGGGATATTATAATAGACGTCGTATTTCGTGCGGACGTATCCCGCTCCGATGGTGAACTCTGCCGCCCAATGGCGGGGGGGGGGGGGGTCGACCCCGCCGCTGCACAGGCGTCCCAGGCGCCGGACGGGCAGGCTGCCGGAGGCGGCGAGCTCGCCACGGTGAAACAGAAGATTTTCTGGAATATCCAGAAAGGCGAAGTCGCCTGCCGGGTCAATGAATCGGAGTTTATCCGCTACGATTCGGCGCAGGGGCTGATCGTAAACGACGGCACGACGGCCTATATCAAGGCCAACGGCAAGGTGCTGGCCGAAATCCACGGGGGCATCTACGATTTCGTAGACCCCGACGAGCTCAAGCGCGTACTCGAAAGCCGTACGGGCGGGGCTGCGGGGCTGATGGCCGGCAGCGGCCGTTTCCTGATAAACGCCCTGCTGGGACGCCGCGTGAAGGACAAGTTCGACGACAAGGACGCTCCCGAACGGCAGCGCTCGCTCGATGCCGTGATCGAGAGCATGAAACGGCACGAGGCTTTCTCGCTGCTGCTCAAGCTCGACAAGAGTTTCTCGCTGGTATTCGGTTCGGGAACGGCCGAGGATATGGCCGAGTTCAGGCCGATGTCCGTGCGCACGAAACTGCTGGACTTGCAGGTCGGTCTGCGCGTGATTTTCCGTATCGCAGATTTCAATCGTTTCGCCGAATATTTCCTGACGGACGAGCCCGTCGCCACGACCCGCAGGATTGCGGAGAAGTTGCAGCCCGTAATGCAGAATGCCGTGCAGGCCGTGATGCAGGATCGCCAGGTCGAAGGCACGTCGATCCCGGCGGAGGTCGCCGAGGCGATCACGGCCAGGATTGCCGCTTCCGGCGACCAGTTCTACGGCCTTGCGCTGGAGCGCGTGGCCGAAGTGGTGGCTTCGAACGAAGACCTGGAACGCCTGCGCAGCCTGAGCCGCGAACTTTACCTTTCGGAGCAGGAACTCGACTACCTGCGCCGCACCAACGATTTCCGCAACCGCCTGGCTGCGGAGACCAATTCGCAGGCTATTGCCGATGCACGCAGTGACATGCAGCTCTATGAGGGGTTGCAGCAGGTCAATAAAGACCGCCTGCTGGCCGACGACGAGCTGGATAAGTTCTACACCGTGCTTTCGCGCGAGAAACGGATCCGCGATGCCCGCAGCGAGGACGAGGTGGAGGCTGCACTGGCCGACATCGAAAAGACCGGGCTGCTGCGCGAAGAGGACGTCGACAACCTGCGCATCGACGTCGCCGAACGCCGTTACCGCCGGGGCGAGGCGATCAAGCTCATGCAGTTGCGCGACCGGATCGAGTTCGAGAAAGTCCGCACGGCGGGCGAAGGGCAGGTCGCCGTGGAGCAGATGCGCCAGGGGCTGGAGTTGCAGGAGCTGACGCTCGCGCATCGCAAGCGCGAGGACGAGTATTCCGACGAACGCCGCGCCCGGGAGCGCGAGTTGCAGCGGGCAGACCGCCAGTCGGAGATAGAACTGGACAATGCCGAGATGGATGCCCAGATCGAACGCCTGCGCAAGGTCAAGGAGCTCAACCGCGAGGACAAGAAGATGGATTTGGATCACGAGCGCGAGATGGAGCGCCTGAAGCAGGAAGCCCTCGACAAGAAGGCGCGGATGACGGCCGAGCAGCTGATGGCCGTGGCTGCGGGCGAGAACCTCGATTCGCAGGCCGCGGTGAAGTTCGCCGAGTCGTTCTCGGCGGGAAAGAACGCCGAACAGGTGCAGCAGGCCGCCGATGCCCGTATCGCCGATTCGCAGCGCCACGAAGACCGTATGCTGGAGATGATGCGCGAGATGAAGGATATGGCCACGACCATGACCGGGCACATCGTCCAGAACAAGGATGCCGAACGCGACCGTTACCGCGAACGGATGGAACGCCAGGAAGACCGGGTGGACAAGACGCAGGACAGTGCCCTCGAATATGCGACGCGCAACAACCAGCAGGCGGCCGCGAAGCCCCAGGCGCAGGCTCCCCAGTCCGTCGGGCGGGTATGTCCCGACTGCGGTACGGTAGCCGTGCAGGGCGTGCGTTTCTGCGCCAACTGCGGGCGGGATCTCAAATGAGCACGGCCATGGAGAGATACCAGGGAGTAATACTGATCCGGTTGCAGAATGCCGGGTCGAAATCCGAAGGGCATTATGCCTTTCTGGTGCGCGACGACGACAGGAGCGTCGTTGAGCTTTGCCGCGAAGGCGCGGTGCCGGCCGACGACCCCTATTTCGTGCCGTTCGACCGGCAGGAGGTCGTCGTCACGGGAACCATGAGCCACGGGTGGCTGGTCGCCTCGGCGGTCGAGCAGGCCGTTGCCGGGGATGAGGCTGATAGTGAAACCGAAGAAAACAACGAACAAGCATGAAAACATGTCCCAAGTGCGGTTACGATAAACTCGCCGATACTGCCCGCTTCTGCCACAAGTGCGGTTGCGACTGCGCTGCGGTGCAGGTGAAACGCACGCCGGCGGCCGAGGAGCCGGAAGCCGCGCCGCTCGTCGGCGATAAGAACCTGATCAATGAAAGTACGATCATCGGCAAGCAGGAGAAATACGAGGCGTCGAATATCACGATCCACAACAACATCACCGAGGATCATTCGCACACGACGATCGTGTGTGCGGTTTCCGGCAAGCGTATCTACTTAGATCACAGTGTCGTGTGCCCGAAGTGCGGCAAGCAGGTGGCGTTGGAATATTATGTCGAGGCGTCGAAGCGCTGCGAGAACTGCGAGCAGCAGGCGCGCGAGGAGTACCGTGCGTTCGTCGTGCGGACGACGGGGGCCGGGCCGCTCGATGCGGCGTGCAAGCAGCAGTTGGATGCCGAGGCGCAGCGGTTGCGGATAGACGCCGCGACGCAGGCTTCGATCCTCAGGGCGCGGCAGCAAAAGCCCGCCGGGAAATCTGCCGAGCTCACTTCCGTGCAGCGTGCCGAACTGGAGGCGGCCGTGTCGCGCCTGATCACGGCGACGGAGCCCGAACCGGCGCAGAAAAGCCTCGAAGCTCTCACCGTGCTGCACGAAAATTCGTCGAACTACGAGGCCGGCTACTGGTATTTCCTCGCGCGGGCGGTCGTCTGCCCGGAAGAGTCGGTGAAGGCTTACGAAGAGGAGCTCACCGACGATTACTGGCAGCGGTTCTGGGGGTTCCTGAGCTACTGCAACACCGGGTCGCCCAAAGGCGGGGCTGCGGTCGACCGCCTGAGGTCGGTGTTCGGCCAGCGCGAGGACGACATCCGGCTGGCCGAGGCGGTCTATTACCTTGCACGGGGATTCGATGCGTTCGAGACCTCGATGCTGGAGCGCGCCGGGGAGCTTGCTTCGTCGGTGCGGCGGGAGTACCTTTCCAAGCCGTTGATATCCGTCTACGATACCTTGCAGCGGCTTGTCCGTGAAAATATCCGGCTGGAGGAGAAATACACCCCGATGGAGACTTTTGTCTTGGTGGATGTTTTCCGTGCCGGGAAGTATATCGAATACCTTTGTGTCGAGCAGGCGCGCAAGGAGCAGGAAGCCCGTGAGGCCGAGGCGAGGCGCGAACAGGAGGCACGCGAGGCCGAGGCGAAGCTGGAGCGCGAACGCCAGACCGCCGAGCAGGCCCTCCGCCGGAAGCAGGCCGAGATGTCGGCCGACCGCTCCAAACGCATGGAGCAGGAGATGGCGCGCCTGGGCGGTGCGAAACCCGCGGCGACGCAACAGGCGGATTCGAAAGCCTTTGCGGGCTACGAGACGGTCGTGCCGGGGACGAAGAAGCGGAACTGGGGAAAGACGATCCTGATCGTGGTGGTATGCCTGATCGCACTGATCGGGCTGCTGTTCCTGATCCCGGCTCCCGAATCGCTGCAATAAGAGGCAGGGGTGCGGCTGCGGGCCCGTCGGGGGTTTCTGTTCCCGATCGATGGACTCGGGTTGCGGACTTCGGGGGCGGGCCGTTGCGGCCGACGAAAATAAACCGGGCAGGGTTTTTCCCTGCCCGGTTCGTTATATTCTATTCCGCGGATGCTGTCCGGTGGAGCGGCGGACGCATCTTTGGGTTCAGATTTTGTCCAGTTCCACGGTGAAATGCCGCAGGATCGGGGCTTCGAAGGTGATGCGGTAGCCGGTGGTGATCTCTGCGCGGCGCTCGTAGATGTTGCGGCAGGCCGCGGCGATCACGCGGATGTGGTTGTCCGAGTAGACCCGCCGCGGGATCGCCAGGCGCAGCAGTTCCAGCCGCGGGTAGCGGTTCTCGTGCGTATCGGGGTCGCGGTCGGCGAGGATCGAGCCGATCTCCACGCCGCGGATTCCCGCCTCCAAATAGAGCTCCACGGCGAGCGTCTGGGCGATAAACTGTTCCTTCGGCAGGTTGGGGAGCACTTTTTTCGCATCGACGAAGATGGCGTGTCCGCCGGCCGGCCGCTGGTAGGGTACGCCGTATTCGTCGAGCAGGTCGCCCAGCAGCTTCACCTGGCGGATGCGGGCGTCGAGTTGTTCGTATTCGGTATTTTCGTCCAGCCCCACGGCCAGCGCATCCATGTCGCGGCCCGACATGCCGCCGTAGGTCACGTAGCCTTCGAACATGATGCTGAAGGTCATGGCCTGCCTGTAGAGCTCTTCGCTGCGCATGGCCACGAACCCGCCCATGTTCACCACACCGTCCTTCTTGGCCGAGATGGTCATGATGTCGGCATAGGTGTAGATTTCGCGGACGATCTCCTTGATGGTCTTGTCGGCATAGCCCTCCTCGCGGGTCTTGATGAAATAGGCATTCTCGGCGAAGCGGGCCGAGTCGAGCAGCAGGGGTACGCCATAGCGGCGGCAGACTTCGGCCGTTTCGCGGATGTTGCGCATCGACACGGGCTGGCCGCCGGCCGTGTTGTTGGTGATGGTCAGCACGACGCACGGGACTTTCTTGCGCGGGTTCTCGCGCAGGAGCTTTTCGAGCTTGGCGATGTCCATCTCACCCTTGAACGGCAACTCTTTCTGGGTGTCGGCCGCATCGTCGATCGTGCAGTCCACGGCGTGGCAGCGGCGGAATTCGATGTGCCCTTTGGTGGTGTCGAAATGGGAGTTGCCCGGGACGATGTCGCCCGCCTTGAGCAGTGCCGAAAAGATCACGTTCTCCGCAGCACGCCCCTGGTGCGTGGGCAGGAAATAGGGCATCCCGAAGATGCTTTCGATCGTCTCCTTGAGCCGGAAATAGGACGAGGCCCCGGCATAGCTTTCGTCGCCGGTCATCATGGCCGCCCACTGGCGGTCGCTCATCGAGCCTGTGCCCGAGTCGGTCAGCAGGTCGATCGTGACCTGGTCGCTGCGCAGCTTGAAAAGGTTGTAGCGGGCTTCGCGGATCCATGCTTCGCGCTCCGCACGGGTGGAGGTGCGGATGGCCTCGGTCATCTTGATCTTGTAAGGTTCTGCATACGGAAGTGTCATAGAAAAGAGCGTTTTAGGTTATAAATTGTTGTTCTTTCCCTCAAAATTATAAAAATATTTTGAGATATTTGATATCGGTATTATATTTGTGTTGGCCGGTGTGGATTTTCTTAAACTTTTTTACCGCATGGAAAAGTATCGTTGCACCGTCTGTGAATACATTTACGACCCGGAGTCGGGTGACCCGGAGAACGGCATCGACCCCGGTACGGCTTTCGAAGACCTGCCCGACGATTGGGTATGCCCGGTCTGTAACGAGGGCAAATGGGCATTCGAACCGCTCGAAGCAAACTAAAACGGGATGGCTATGATTAAGTTCAACCTCATTGTTTCACTTTTAATTTTACCTATTATGGCAACAGACATTGCAGCACAGGCACGGTTTACCCCCAAGGAGCTGCCTTATGCTTACGACGCTCTCGCACCGCAGGTCTCCGAAGAGACGCTGCGCTTCCACCACGACAAACATTACGTGGGGTATGTGAATAAACTCAACGAGCTGATTCTCGATACGCCTTACGCCCAGCAGCCGCTGGAGGACATCGTCGTTTCGGCCGACGGCGCGATTTTCAACAACGCTGCGCAGATGTGGAACCACGAGTTCTTCTTCGACCAGCTTTCGCCCGATGGCGAGGCGCGTCCGACAGGGGCGTTGCTGAAGGCTATCGACGCGGATTTCGGTTCGTTCGAGCAGTTCAAGGCCCAGATGGAGAAGGCTGCCGTCGGCCTTTTCGGTTCGGGATGGGCCTGGCTCGCCGAGGACAAATCGGGCAAGCTGGCCATCGTCACGGAGCAGAACGCCGGCAACCCGATGTGCCACGGCATGAAGCCGCTGATGTGCTTCGACGTATGGGAGCATGCCTACTACATCGACTACCGCAACCGTCGCGCCGACGCCGTCGCCGCCCTCTGGGATCGCATCGACTGGAAGGTCGTCGCAGACCGTTACGAAAAGAAATAAGGGTTTGTTTCTGTTGGAAATGCCGCCTCCGGTTTTCGGGGCGGCATTTTCTTTTGTGCTGCAGGCAAACCTTTCGGGCACGGCCTTTCGCAGTTGCCGGGGCGGAATATACCGGGCGGGGCTCGTTGCTATCCGCCGGGCCTGTTTCCGGAGTATTACCTGAATCCGGCTATGGGTGTTTTTGTACTCAAAATTCATCATTATGTACGTTTTTTCGTCCATGGATTCCGTTTTCTGCGCGAAAGAGTGTATCTTCGCAGCACGAAAATAGTAAGGTCGAAATGCTGGAGAGGATTCAATATGCTTTGTTCATCTTGCTTTTTGTCTTGGCAGGAAGCCTGGATGGCGCTCAGGTTCAATCCGGTAGGGTAGTTTCGCAGCCCGACCGAATTTGCCAGTCCACTCTCCGGACGCCGGTTCCGGCACACAATTGTTTCACGGCGGCAGTCTTCACCTGCGACGCTCCGATCGAAAATCCCGTCCAACCGTCCGCCCAGAAGGCGATCGTCCGTCTGCGCCATGATGCCCGGGCCATGGCGTCGGCCCGCGGGCTGTCCTGCCGTCCGGCTTATTCGGACTGCTTCGACCTGCATCCCAAGCCGGTCGATTATTATGTCTTTTCGCTGGGGCGTATCCTGATTTAGCCGCTGTTCCCGTTCCCGTTTTGCCGCATGTTCCCGGATGAGGATTTTTTCTCCCGGAGATGCGTTCGTGTTTTCGTGTTCCGAGTAAATTCGTAAAAACGATAGGTTATGTATTTTACGCTATTGGTGGTCGTCATCCTGACGGCTATTGCGCTGGTCGCAGTCGCGCTGGGTATCGCCCGCGCCATATCGCCGCGCTCGTACAACCCGCAGAAAGGCGAGGCGTACGAGTGCGGTATCCCGACGCGCGGACGGTCGTGGATGCAGTTCAAGGTGGGGTACTACCTGTTCGCGATCCTGTTCCTGATGTTCGACGTGGAGACCGTCTTTCTCTTTTCGTGGGCGGTGGTCGTCCAGGATCTGGGGATTTACGGGCTGGTGAGCATCCTCTTCTTTTTGGTCGTACTGGTTTTGGGCCTTGCATACGCATGGCGGAAAGGAACTTTGGAATGGAAATAAGGAAGCCTGAGATAAAGGCAATGAAATACGAGGATTTCAATGACAACGAATACCTCGAAAAGATGGCGGCCGAGCTGCGCCGCGAGGGTACGAACGTGATCGTAGGGTGCCTCGACGAATTGATCGAGTGGGGGCGCAGCAACAGCCTCTGGCCGCTGACTTTCGCCACGAGCTGCTGCGGGATCGAGTTCATGGCCGTGGGGGCGGCCCGCTACGACTTTGCCCGGTTCGGGTTCGAAGTGGCCCGCGCCTCCCCGCGCCAGGCCGATTTCATCATGGTGGCCGGGACGATCACCCACAAGATGGCCCCTGTCCTGAAGCGCCTCTACGACCAGATGGCCGACCCGAAGTATGTGATCGCCGTCGGGGGATGCGCCATCAGCGGCGGCCCGTTCAAGAAGTCGTACCATGTGCTGAACGGCGTGGACAAGATACTGCCGGTCGATGTCTATATCCCCGGGTGCCCGCCGCGCCCCGAGGCGATGCTCTACGGGCTGATGCAGTTGCAGCGCAAAGTGAAATTACAGCGGTTTTTCGGCGGGGTGAACAAGCAGATCGGCAAGCAGGAGTACGAAGAGCTGCTTCGCCGGGATCTGACGGCCGAAAAAAACGATTTGAACGTGGAAGGAGGAGAAAAACAATGAATATCAGAGAGAAAATAACGGCCTGGGAACCCGGGGCCGTGTGGTCGGAGGCCGGGGACGGGATGTTCACCGTCCCGGTGGAGAAATTCCACGCCCTGGCTGCACGCCTGAGGGCCGAGGGATTCGATTTCCTGCGCAGCCTGACGGGCATGGACTGGGGCGAAGAGGGGTTCGGGGCGGTCTACCACCTCGAAGCCACCGCGACGGGCGAGAACGTCGTGTTGCGGACGCTGACCCCCAGCCGCGAGAAGTGCGGGCTGCCTTCGGTCTGCGACCTGTGGAAGGCCGCGGAACTGAACGAGCGCGAAGTCTTTGACTATTTTGGCATCGGTTTCCTGAACCACCCCGACATGCGGCGCCTGTTCCTGCGCGACGACTGGGTGGGGCACCCCCTGCGTAAGGATTATGACCCGGGGCTCAACCCGTTGCGCATGACCAACGAAGTGTCGAAGGACAGCGCCCCGAGCTTCGAACTGACGGCGGACGGCAGCTTCATCCGCCACCGCAACGTCTTGTTCGAGGAGGACGAATATGTCATCAACATCGGCCCGCAGCACCCCGCCACGCACGGCGTGCTGCGTTTCCGCGTGTCGCTCGAAGGCGAGATCATCCGCAAGCTCGACGTGCATTGCGGTTACATCCACCGCGGCATCGAGAAGATGTGCGAAAGCCTGACCTACCCCCAGACGCTGGCGCTTACCGACCGCCTCGACTACCTCGGGGCGTCGCAGAACCGCCATGCGCTCTGCATGTGTATCGAGAAGGGGTTGGGTGTGGAGGTGTCCGAGCGCGTGCAGTACATCCGCACGATCATGGACGAGTTGCAGCGTATCGACTCGCACCTGCTGTTCTTTGCCTGCCTCTGCATGGATATGGGGGCCCTGACGGCCTTTTTCTATGGGTTCCGCGACCGTGAGAAGGTGCTCGACATCCTGGAGCAGACCACCGGCGGGCGCCTGATCCAGACTTACAATACGATCGGCGGCGTGCAGGCTGACATCCATTCCGATTTCGTACGGCGCGTGAAGGAGTTTATCGCCTACATGCGCCCGACGCTGCGCGAGTACCACGAGGTGTTCACGGGGAACGTCATCGCCCGGGAACGCCTGAAAGGCACCGGCGTGCTGACCCGCGAAGACGCCATCTCGTTCGGTGCCACGGGCGGTACGGGGCGTGCTTCGGGCTGGGCGTGCGACGTGCGCAAGCGCCATCCCTACGCCATGTACGGCAAGGTGGATTTCGAGGAAGTGCTCTACGACGAGGGTGACTGTTTCGCCCGTTACATGGTGCGTATGCGCGAGATCGAACAGAGCATGGACATCATCGAACAGTTGATTGACAACATTCCGGAAGGCGAATACCAGTTGAAGATGAAGCCCGTGATCCGCATACCCGAAGGCAGTTACTACGCCGCCGTCGAGGGCAGCCGCGGGGAGTTCGGGGTGTTCATCGAGAGCCGCGGGGAGAAGTCGCCCTACCGCATGAAGTTCCGCTCGACGGGGCTCCCGCTCGTGTCGTGCCTCGAAACCATTGCGCGGGGGACGAAGATCGCCGACCTGATCGCCATCGGCGGTACGCTGGACTACGTCGTGCCCGATATAGACAGGTAGCCGGATGTCGCTTCCGGGTTTATAAGCCCCTCCCCTTGAGGCGGGAGCGGGATAAAAAAGGAAAAACTTACAGATATGTTTGATTTTAGTATAGTAACGAGCTGGGTTCACGGGCTGCTCACGTCGCTGATGCCCGTGGGGCTGGCGGTCTTCCTGGAGTGCGTGATCGTCGGTGTCTGCCTGCTGCTGATGTACGCGGTGATCGCCATCCTGATGATCTTCATGGAGCGTAAGGTCTGCGCGGCGTTCCAGTGCCGCCTGGGGCCCGTGCGCGTGGGGCCGTGGGGTACGTTGCAGGTGATCTGCGACGTGTTCAAGATGCTCACCAAGGAGATCATCACCATCCGCCGCTCGGACAGGTTCCTCTACAACCTCGCGCCCTACATCGTCATCCTGGCGTCGGTGCTGGCTTTCGCCTGCCTGCCTGTGAACAAGGGGCTCGAAGTGCTGGACTTCAACGTGGGCGTCTTCTTCCTGATGGCGGCCTCGTCGATCGGCGTGGTCGGCATCCTGCTGGCGGGGTGGAGCTCCAACAACAAGTATTCGCTCATCGGCGCCATGCGAAGCGGTGCGCAGATGATCTCGTACGAGCTGTCGATCGGGCTGTCGATCCTGACGATCGTCGTGCTGACCGATACGATGCAGTTCTCGGAGATCGTCGCCCGCCAGGCCGACGGCTGGTTCATCTTCAAGGGGCATGTCCCGGCGCTGGTCGCCTTCGTGATCTACCTGATCGCGGGCAACGCCGAGGTCAACCGCGGGCCGTTCGACCTCCCGGAGGCCGAGTCGGAGCTGACGGCAGGGTACCACACCGAGTATTCGGGCATGCACTTCGGCCTGTTCTACGTCGCCGAGTTCGTCAACCTGTTCGTCGTTTCGGGCGTTGCGGCCACCATCTTCCTCGGGGGATGGATGCCGCTGCACATCCCCGGCTGGGAGGGCTTCAATGCCGCCATGGACTACATCCCCGGCTTCGTCTGGTTCTTCGGCAAGGCGTTCTTCGTGGTGTGGCTGCTGATGTGGATCAAGTGGACGTTCCCGCGCCTGCGTATCGACCAGATACTGACGCTGGAATGGAAATACCTGGTGCCGATCGGGCTGGCAAACCTGCTGCTGATGGTCATCGTCGTCGTATTTAAACTGCATTTTTAGTCATGAGTAGCTATATTAAAGGACTTTTCCACGGGTTGGGAACCCTGCTGACGGGTATGAAGGTGACCGGGCAGGAGTTCTTCACCAAGAAGGTCACCGAGCAATACCCCGAGAACCGGGCCACGCTCGAGATGTTCGACCGTTTCTGCGGCGAGCTGACCATGCCCCACGATGCCGGGGGGAAGAACAAGTGCATCGCCTGCGGCCTCTGCCAGTCGGCATGTCCCAACGAAACCATCCGTATCACCACCGAGATGGTCACCGATCCCGAGACGGGCAAGTCGAAACGCCGCCTGGTGCTTTACCAGTACGACCTGGGGTCGTGCATGTTCTGCCATCTGTGCGTCAACGCCTGCCCGACGGGGGCCATCCGTTTCTCGACCGATTTCGAACACGCGGTATACACGCGCGGGAAGCTGGTCAAAACCCTGAACAAACAATAAGCCATGGAGATAACACTCGAATTAATCGTCTTTACGGTGTTGGCGGTCTTTACGGCCGTGAGTGCCGTGCTGGCCGTGACGACCAAGCGTATCCTGCGCGCGGCGACCTACCTGTTGTTCGTGCTGTTCGGTACGGCGGGCATCTATTTCCAGCTGAACTATTCGTTCCTGGGTGCCGTGCAGCTGCTGATCTATGCCGGCGGCATTACGGTGCTGTACGTATTCTCGATTCTGCTGACCTCGAGCCAGGGCGACAAGTCGGAGGACATAAAGGGCTACAAGCTGTTCGTGGGGCTGGCGGCGACGCTGCTGAGCCTCGGGGTATGCCTCTACGTGACGCTCCGGCACGATTTCATGCCGTCGCATTTCGTCCACGGCGAACTGGACGTGCAGACGATCGGCCACGCGCTGATGAGCAGCGGCAAATATGGCTACGTGCTGCCGTTCGAGGTCATCAGCATCCTGTTGCTGGCCTGCATCGTCGGCGGAATCCTCATCGCACGCAAACGCTAAAAAGAGTACGACTATGATACACATGGAATATTACCTCGTCCTCTCCACGATCATGATGTTCGTGGGAATCTACGGGTTCGTGACGCGCCGCAACCTGCTCGCGATGCTGATCTCCGTCGAGCTGATCCTCAATTCGGTCGACATCAATTTCGTCGTATTCAACCGCTTCCTGTTCCCCGAACAGCTGGAGGGATTCTTCTTCACGCTATTCGCCATCGGCATCAGCGCCGCCGAAACGGCCGTCGCAATCGCCATCATCATCAACATCTACCGGAACCTGCGCAACATCGGGGTGAAGAGCCTGCGGGAGATGAAGTGGTAACGATTCTGAAAAAACGATTGTTATGGAATATACGATCCTTATCCTGCTGCTGCCGCTGCTGAGCTTCCTCTTCCTGGGGCTGGCCGGCATGAAGCTCAAGCCCGTCGTCGCGGGCGCCATAGGCACGGCGGTGCTGGCCGTAGTGGCGTTGCTGAGCTATTGTACGGCGTTCGAGTATTTTTCCGCAGGGCGCGACGCCTCGGGGGTGTTCCCCACGCTCGTGCCGTGGAACACGGTATGGCTGCCGATCAGCCGGACGCTGCATATCGACCTGGGCATCCTGCTCGACCCGATTTCGGTGATGATGCTCGTGGTGATCTCGACCGTCTCGCTGATGGTACACGTCTACTCGCTGGGCTACATGAAGGGCGAGCGGGGGGTTCAGCGTTACTATGCTTTCCTGTCGTTGTTCACGATGAGCATGATGGGGCTGGTGGTGGCTACCAACATCTTCCAGATGTACCTCTTCTGGGAATTGGTGGGCGTAAGCTCCTACCTGCTCATCGGTTTCTATTACACGAAGAAGGAGGCCGTCGCGGCCTCGAAGAAGGCGTTTATCGTGACGCGCTTCGCCGACCTGGGGTTCCTCGTCGGCATCCTCTTCTACGGGTACTATGCCGGGACGTTCTCCTTCACGCCCGACGTGCAGCTGCTGGCTGCCGCCGGTGCGATGATCCCGCTGGCGCTGGGGCTGATGTTCATCGGCGGCGCGGGCAAGAGCGCGATGTTCCCGCTGCATATCTGGCTGCCCGACGCCATGGAGGGCCCGACGCCCGTGTCGGCGCTGATTCATGCCGCGACGATGGTCGTGGCGGGCGTCTACCTCGTGGCGCGCATGTTCCCGCTCTTTGTCGGCTATGCGCCCGAGGTGCTGCACTGGACGGCCTATATCGGGGCCTTTACGGCGCTGTACGCCGCCGTCGTGGCCTGCGTGCAGAGCGACATCAAGCGTGTGCTGGCGTTCAGTACCATTTCGCAGATCGGCTTCATGATCGTGGCGCTGGGCGTCTGCACCTCGGCTGATCCCCATACGGGCGGGCTGGGGTACATGGCCTCGATGTTCCACCTCTTCACGCACGCCATGTTCAAGGCGCTGCTGTTCCTCGGCGCCGGGTGCATCATCCATGCCGTGCACTCCAACGAAATGTCGGCCATGGGCGGCCTGCGCCGATACATGCCCGTGACGCATGCGACGTTCCTCGTGGCCTGCCTGGCCATCGCGGGCATCTGGCCCCTGAGCGGTTTCTTCTCGAAGGACGAGATCCTGACGGCGTGCTTCGCCTTCAGCCCCGTGATGGGGTGGGTGATGACCGGGATCGCCGGCCTGACGGCGTTCTACATGTTCCGCCTCTACTATAACATCTTCTGGGGACGCGAGAACCGGGAACTGCATGCGGCGCACAGGCCGCACGAGGCGCCGCTGACGATGACCCTGCCGCTGGTGTTCCTGGCCGCAGTGACCTGCGTGGCGGGGTTCATTCCGTTCGGGAAGCTGGTCAGCAGCGACGGGATGCCCTAACGATCCATATCGACCGCAGCGTGGCGGGCGTGAGCCTCTGTGTGGCTGCCGTTGCCATCGCGTTGGCGACGTGGATGTACCTGCGCGAGCGCCAGACGGTGGCCAATGCCCTGGCAGCGCGCTTCAGAGGGCTGCATAAGGCGGCCTACCACCGTTTCTACATCGACGAGGTTTACCAGTTCGTTACCCACCGGGTGATCTTCGCCTGCATCTCAGCCCCGGTCGCATGGTTCGACCGCCATGTGGTGGACGGCCTGATGAACATGCTGGCGCGGGCGACCAACGGCGCGGCATACGTGATCCGCGACATGCAGAGCGGCAGCGTGCAGCGTTACTGCATCTGGTTCCTCGGCGGTGCGCTGGGACTTACGATCTTCTTGCTTTTAATCTGCTAAACTGTAGCTGTTATGAATATGTTATCACTGTTTCCCGCCATCCCGGTGCTGATGATGCTGGGGCTCTGGCTCTCGAAGTCCGCGCGGCAGGTGCGTGCCGTGATGGTGGCGGGTTCCTCGCTGCTGCTGGCGCTGGCGGTGGTGCTGGTGTTCCGCTACCTCGGCCTGCGCGAGGCGGGCGAGCAGGCCGCCATGCTCTTTACCGAAAGCCATGTGTGGTATGCGCCGCTCAATATCCACTATGCCGTGGGGGTAGACGGCATTTCGGTTGCCATGCTGCTGCTGTCGGCCATCATCGTGTTTACGGGGACGTTTGCCTCGTGGCGGATGAAGGAGCAGGTCAAGGAGTATTTCCTCTGGTTCTGCCTGCTGAGCGTGGGCGTCTTCGGGTTCTTCGTTTCGGTCGACCTCTTCACGATGTTCATGTTCTACGAGGTGGCGCTGATTCCGATGTATCTCTTGATCGGCGTGTGGGGCAGCGGTCGCAAGGAGTATGCCGCCATGAAACTGACACTGATGCTCATGGGCGGTTCGGCGCTGCTGCTGATCGGCATCCTGGGCATCTACTTCGGTGCCGGGGCCACGACGATGAATATCCTGGAGATCGCGCAGCTGCATAACATTCCCCTGGCGCAGCAATATATCTGGTTCCCGCTGGTCTTCGTCGGGTTCGGCGTGCTGGGCGCCCTGTTCCCCTTCCATACGTGGAGCCCCGACGGCCATGCTTCGGCCCCGACGGCCGTGTCGATGCTCCATGCCGGCGTGCTGATGAAGCTGGGCGGCTACGGCTGTTTCCGCGTGGCGATGTACCTCATGCCCGAAGCGGCGCACGAACTGAGCTGGATATTCATCATACTGACGACGATCTCGGTTGTGTACGGCGCCTTCGCGGCCTGCGTGCAGACCGACCTCAAATACATCAACGCCTACTCGTCAGTGTCGCACTGCGGACTGGTGCTGTTCGCCATCCTGATGATGAATACCACGGCGGGTACGGGCGCTGTCCTGCAGATGCTGAGCCACGGCCTGATGACGGCGCTCTTCTTCGCGCTGATCGGCATGATCTACGGCCGCACGCATACGCGCGACGTGCGCGAACTGAGCGGGCTGATGAAGGTGATGCCCTTCCTGGCGGTGGGCTACGTCATCGCGGGCCTGGCGAACCTGGGCCTGCCCGGCCTGAGCGGGTTCGTCGCCGAGATGACGATCTTCAACGGCGCGTTCATGGACAACGACACGTTCCACCGTGTGGTGACGATCATCGCCTGCACGTCGATCGTCATCACGGCGGTCTACATCCTGCGGGTGGTCGGGAAGATACTCTACGGCACCTGTACCAACGAAGCGCATCTCCGGCTCTCCGACGCCACGTGGGACGAACGCCTGTCGGTCGTCTGCCTCGTCGTCGCCATCGCCGGCATGGGGCTCGCGCCGCTGTGGGTGAGCGACATGATCCGGGGCAGCGTTTCGGAGATCATTACACACTTAATGAATTAAGCGACTATGGATTACAGCAATATATTCTCGTACATGCAGGCCGAAGTGACGCTCATCGCGGTGATCGTCCTGCTGTTCCTCTATGACCTGATCGCCGGGGAGCGCGGAAGGCGCTGGTTTTCGGCGGTGGCCTGCGGGCTGCTCGCGGTGCAGGTGCTGGCCAATGTCGTTCCGGGGACGGCGGGCGAGGTATTCGGCGGCATGTTCTGCTATGTGCCGATGCACACCGTCGTCAAGAGCGTGCTGGCCATCGGGGCGCTCATCGTCTGCCTGCAGGCCGGTACGTGGCTGCGGCGCGACGACACGGCCCACAAACAGGGCGAATTCTACATCCTGCTGCTTTCGACGCTGCTGGGCATGTATTTCATGGTCGGGGCGGGCAATTTCCTGCTCTTCTTCCTGGGCATGGAACTGGCTTCGGTGCCGATGGCCTGCCTGGTGGCGTTCGACAAGTACAAGCACCATTCGGCCGAAGCGGGTGCGAAATACATCCTCTGCGCCTTGTTCGCGAGCGGTCTGATGCTCTACGGCATCTCGTTCTTCTACGGGACTACGGGGACGCTCTACTTCGGCGATATGGCGGCGCGCATTACGGGGTCGCCGTTGCAGGTCATGGCGATGGTCTTCTTCTTCGCCGGGCTGGGGTTCAAGATTTCGCTCGTGCCGTTCCATCTCTGGACGGCCGATACCTACCAGGGGGCGCCGACGGCCGTGACTTCCTACCTCTCGGTCGTGTCGAAGGCCTCGGCGGCGTTCGTGCTGATGACCGTGCTGATGAAGGTCTTCGGCCCGATGGTCGGGCAGTGGCAGACATTGCTCTATGCCGTGACGGTGCTTTCGATCACGGTTGCCAACCTCTTCGCCATCCGGCAGACCGACCTGAAGCGTTTCATGGCCTTCTCGTCCATCTCGCAGGCCGGCTATATCATGCTGGCCGTGATCGGCGGCAGCGCCATCGGAATGACTTCGCTCGTGTTCTACGTGCTGGTATACATGGCGGCCAACCTTGCCGTCTTCGGCATCATTTCGACCATCGAACAGCATAGCGGCGGCAAGGTCGGGCTGGCCGATTACAACGGGCTTTACCGTACCAACCCCAAATTGGCCTTGATGATGACCCTGGCGCTCTTCTCGCTGGCAGGCATCCCGCCTTTTGCCGGGTTCTTCTCGAAGTTCTTCGTCTTCGCTGCAGCATTCAAGGGTGGTTTCCACCTGCTGGTGTTCATCGCGCTTGTCAATACGGTGGTTTCGCTCTATTACTACCTGTTGGTCGTGAAGGCGATGTACATTACGCCCAACGAAGAGCCGATCGCACCGCTGCGCAGCGACCGCTATACGCGCATCAGCCTTGCGCTCTGCATGGCAGGGGTCTTGCTGCTGGGTGTCTTCAGCGTGGTTTACGACAGTATCAACGTATTCTCGTTCGGGCTTTAGCCGGACGGGAATGGGTAAGGAGGGGGCACTTGCTTTAGCAAGTGCCCCCTCCTTTATTCGTGCGGTCTTCCGCGGTGCTTTTGGGAATGTGCATTCCGAAGTCGGGAAGTTTGCCGCCCGTCTTCCCGTTTGCAGGGCGGCGGTTTTTCAGCCCTCGGTTTCCCGTTCGAGGCCGAGCAGGTAGGCCTTGGCCTCCAGTCCGCCCGCATAGCCGACCAAAGCGCCGCCGCTGCCAACCACGCGGTGGCAGGGAATGACGATGGCGATTCAGGGTATGGCGGTTTAAAGGTGTTCGAGCGTGTATTCGATCATCTTCTGCCGGACATTGGCCGTGTCGTCGGGCTGCATCGAATGGTTCTGGTCGGGATAGACCATCATGTCGTACTGCTTGCCGCAGCGGTTCAGGGCACGTGCCATCTCCACGCTGTTCTGGAAGTGGACATTGTCGTCGGCCGTGCCGTGGATGATGAGCAGGCGGGTCTTGGTGTCGTCGAGCATCCGGGCGAAGTTGATCGGGGAGTTGTCGTCGTAGCCCGCAGCGTTGTACTGCGGCAGGTTGTTGTAGATTTCGGTGTAGATCGAGTCGTAGTAGCGCCACGATGTGACGGGGGCCACGGCAATCGCCATGCGGAATAGCCCGTGGCCTTTCATCGCGCAGCCCAGTGCCATGAACCCGCCGTACGACCAGCCGTAGATGCCGATGCGTGCAGGGTCGACGTAGGGCTGTGAAGCCATGTAGCGGGCAAACGAGAGCTGGTCTTCGACCTCCTGCGCCCCGAGGCGCCCGTAGGTCGATTTCTTGAACTTCTCGCCCCGGAACCCGGTGCCCCGGCCGTCGGCGCAGACCACGATGTAGCCTTTGTCCGTGAGCGCATCCTCCCAGTCGAGCGACCAGCGGTCGCTTACCGACTGCGAGCCGGGCCCCGAATACTGGGTCAGCAGCACGGGGTAACGCTGCGATGCATCGAAGCCGCGGGGCTTGACGATGTAGGCGTTGAGCGTGTCGCCGCGCTCGGTCGTGAAGGTGAAGAACTCCCGGACGGGGCGCTGTACGGCCGCCAGCTCTTCGCGAAGTTTGCGGCTGTCGGCCAGCGTGCGGATGGGGTTGCCTTCGTTGTCGCAGACTTCGACCCGGTTGGGGGTCGTGGCGTTGGAGAAGGTCGAGATGTAGTATTTCATCCCGGCACTCGGGGCGATGGCGTAGTAGCCCTCGCCGGTCGTCAGACGGCGCTTGTCCTTGCCGTCGAGCCGTACGCTGTACAGGTTGCGGCGCAGCGGAGAGGTTTCGGTCGAGAGGTACCAGACCCGTTTGCCGTCGGTGCCGACCACGTCGGTCACCTCCCAGTCGCCTTTGGTTACCTGGGCGAGCAAACCCTTGCGGATGCTGTAAAGGTAGAGGTGCATGTAGCCCGTGTGTCCCTCCTGCCGTACGAGGAAGCGGTCGCCGTCGATGAAGGTGACGGTCTTGTCATCCACGCGCTCGACGTATTGCTGCGAGCGTTCGTCGTAGATCGTGCGCTGGGCGCCGTTGGGTTCGCAGAGGATCACCTCGAAGGTGTTCTGCCTGCGGTTGAGGCGGAAAAAGTAAAGCCGTCCGTCTGGTGTCCAGCCGATGCGGGGAATGTACTGGTCGGTCTCGCCGCCCGTGTCGATGCGCTCCCGTGTCCCGGTTGCAAGGTCGCAGACCCACACTTCGACCGTCGAATTTCGCTCGCCGGCCTTGGGGTATTTGAAGGAGTAGGCCTGGTTGTAGAGCTTGCCGTCGAAGCGCATCATTTCCATCAGGGGCACTTCCGATTCGTCGAAACGCAGGTAGGCGATGCGGCGGCTGTCGGGCGAGAAGGCATAGGCTCTGGTGAAGCCGAACTCCTCCTCGTAGACCCAGTCCGTGGTGCCGTTGATGACCGAGTTCCACGCCCCGTCGTCAGTGATGCGGCGCGTGCGCTTGCCCGCGGTATCGTAGACATAGAGGTCGTTGCGGTCGGAATAGGCGATCAGCTTGCCGTCGGGCGAGAACGAGGCGTCGCGCGGGGCTTCGGCCTCGCGGAGTACGGGCATCAGGCTGTTGCCCGAGGCCAGGAAATAATCGGTCGTGTAGAATGGCGGGAGATCGGCCTGGCGCCCGAGGCGATGAGTATCTGCCGTTCGTCGGGCGAGAAGGCGTAGTCCGTGACGACGAGGTTGGCCGTCGGCTTGGGGAGCATCTGCTCGCCCTGCCCCGCCGTGGCGTAGCCGTAACGGACGATGTTGTTGCCTTCGAGGATGGTATAGTGTTCGCCGTCGGCCATCGAGCGGATGCCACGGACGGTTTCGTTCATCGAGCGCAGGCGTGCGATCTCGGCATATTCGCCCCGCGCCTGTACCGTACCTGTGCCGACCGCTGCGGCTGCGAGGAGTGTGAAAAGTTGTGCCTTCACGTGGGAATCGGGTTTAAATGTCCTCTACTTCGAAATCGTAGCCGAGGCGTTTGCCCGTGACGAATTTCGAGTTGTCCATCTTGGTGTTGAACTGGTCGACCGTCACGCGTTTGTTGTCCTCGTAGGGCGGCATCAGCAGGTCGAAGTTCAGGGCGAACCAGATCGCCGGTTCGAGGATGCCGATCAGGGCTTCGCGGTCGATCTCGGCCTTGCCGAAGTTCATCGCCCGCATCGAGGTCTGCTGTTTGCCCTCGACGAAATAGCGGCGCTCGCGGTTGATGAAGATACGCCCGATGAGGTAACCTTCGTCAGCGTTGCGGTTGAACTTGAACGAGTCGGAGAGGAAATTGTAGATGTTGATCAGGCCGCAGTAGGAATTTTCGCGGTCGGACTGTACGTAGGGGTTCTGCCAGATCAGGTGGTTGGCGTCGAATTCGAAGACGTCGGTGTGCATCTGGAAAATGAGAATGTCGTTGGCCACCTGCAGCTGCGCCTCGAATTTTCCGCGGTCGCGGTATTCGAGCCTGACGCGGCGGTCGAGCTTGCCGTCGAGTTCGTCGTCCATCTCCGATGCCATTTCGAACAGCGTTTCCTTCAGTTCGTTGAAGGCTGCGAAGGTGTTGTCGAAGACCCGTTGCTTGAGGGTCGACTTGCGGATGATCGTATCCAGGATCTTGCTCCTGAGCGGTGTCGTTTCCATGCTATGCTGTTTTTATTTTATGCGTATCTGTTGCCCCTTTTCGAGCGTGCTGCCGGGCTTGAGGCGGTTGAGTTTTTCGATCGAACGGGTGCGGATGGCGTAGGACTGGCCTACGGCATAGGCCGTTTCGCCCTGGCGGCAGATGTGGGTGTGGGCATTGCCCTCCCAGCGCTTCTTCTTGCGCTCGATGTAGACCACCTCGCCGGTCAGCGGCTGTGCCTTCTTGTCTTTCAGGTCGTTGAATTTACGCAGGTTGCGAGCCGAAATGCGGAACTTCTGCCCGATATTCTCGAACGTGTCGCCCTCCTTGGCCAGCACGTAGTGTACGCCGTTGGTCTGGTAGACGTTGTAGCCGTTGTGGGCGTTGATCGTCACCCGGTAGTTGTCCGGGTCGATGGCCGGCGAAGCTCCTGCGGCCGGTTCGACGCTGCTCTGGTCGGCGAACCACCCTTCGGGGTCGGTTACCTTGCGTCCCATGCGCGAGGCGTAGAGCCGCTCGCCGTCGGGCCGGTCGAGCAGGTAAAGCTGGTTCTCCTCGATGATGCGCGTGAGCCGCTGCGCGTAGTCGGGTGCCGTGGCGTAGCCGGCGGCTTTGAGCCCCCGCGCCCAGCTCTTGTAATCGTCGGACGAGTAGGCGAACAGCGAGTCGTAGCGCGGCTGCGAATCGAGAAATTCGGCATGATCCCTGTACGACGCCTCGACCGAGGGGTAGCTGCGGAAGCACTCCCCCTTGGCGTCGTCGTCGTAATAGACCTTGTCGCCCGTCCAGTTGCGCTTGCACTTGATGCCGAAATGGTTGTTCGATTGCAGCGACAGCCAGCTGTTGCCGCAGTCGGACTCTAGGATGCCCTGCGCCATGGTGATGCTGGCGGGGATGCCGTACCGCTCCATGTGGGCCACGGCGATGGATTTGTAGCGGTCGATATATTCCTCGCGGGTCTGCCGCACCTGTGCCGGGAGGCTTTGTACGACTATCAAAAGGATTCCTGCGAGCGATATTGCTTTTTTGGAAAAATTCATTATCTTTGTTTAATCTTTACGGACAAAGGTATGATTTTCCCACGAGAATTACAATATAAAATGCACTGCTGAGCTATGTTTACCGAAACCGCAAACAAGATCTTCAACCGCGCCATCGGGGATTACCATCGGTGGGACGATGTGGATCATCCGATCGAAAATCCCTATGAGCCGGGTTCGCTCGAACACCTGTTATACCATAAAAACTGGATCGACACCGTGCAGTGGCACCTGGAGGATATCATCCGCGACCCGCAGATCGACCCCGTGGCCGCACTGGCCATCAAGCGCCGTATCGACAAGTCGAACCAGGATCGTACCGATATGGTGGAATATATCGATTCGTACTTGCTCGACAAATACAAGGACGTGGAACCCCGGCCCGATGCCAGGCTCAATACCGAGACCCCGGCGTGGGCGATCGACCGTCTGTCGATCCTGGCGCTGAAGATTTACCACATGGCATGCGAAGCCGAGCGTACGGACGTCGGTGACGCCCACCGTGCGGCGTGCCGGAAGAAGCTCGACGTGTTGCTGGCGCAGCAGGTCGACCTTTCGGGGGCGATCGAAGAGCTGATCGGGGACATCGAGGCCGGCCGCAAGTATATGAAGACCTATAAGCAGATGAAGATGTATAACGACCCGGCGTTGAACCCGGTGCTTTATGGGCAGAAAAAATAAGAGACTTCCGCGTCATCTGGTCGTTTTCCGGACTTCGGCGATGGGGGATGTGGCGATGCTGGCGCATGCGCTGCGGGCTTTGAAGGAGGCCTATCCCGACCTGAGGGTGACGGTAGCGACAAGACCCGTGTTTCGAGCCTTTTTTACAGGGCTCGATCTCGGTTTTATGGATGTAGATATCAAGGGTGTGCACCACTCCCTGCGGGGAATGTGGCGCCTGGCCGCCGATGCGCGGCGCCTGGGGGTGGATGCCGTGGCCGACGTGCACGGCGTGCTGCGCTCGGTGATGTTCCGCACCGCCCTGTGGCTGCGCGGAGTCCCCGTGGCGGCCATCGAGAAGGGGCGCGAGGAGAAAAAGGAGTTTATCCGCAAAGGTGGCCGTGACGTGAAGCCCGCCAAGCATACCGTCGTCCGCTATTGCGACGTGTTCCGGAAACTGGGGTTCGTGTTCGACGACCCCGTGCCGGCCCTGCGGCGCTGCCGTCCCAACCCGATGGGGGAGAAGACGGGTACCTGGATCGGCTTCTCGCCGTTTTCGGCGCAGCAGGGGAAAACCTATCCCACGGCGCTCGGGCGGGAGGCGGTGCGTCTGTTGGCCGAACGCTACGACCGGGTGTTCATACACAGCGGAGGCGGAGCCGAAGCGGAGTTCGCGCGGGAAATGGAGCGTGCGTACCCCAATGTGACGGCGCTGTTCGGACGGGTCGGGATAGACGGCGAATTAGACCTGATTGCCAACCTGGACTGCGTGGTGGCGATGGATTCGCTCGTCATGCACATGGCCTCGCTTGTGGCGACGCCCGTAGTGTCGGTATGGGGTGCTACCCATCCCGGGCTGGGGTTCTTCGGCTATGGTTGCGACCCGCGCGGCATCCTGCAGGCCGATATGGAATGCCGTCCCTGTTCGGTCTTCGGGAACAAGCCGTGCCGTTACGGGGATTACCGCTGCCTGTATGCCGTGACGCCCGCCATGATTGCGGAGCGGGTGGCCGAAATGGTCGGTGAATAGGTTCGCCGTGGATATGCAAACAGCCCTCCGGATCAGGGGGGCTGTTTTTTTTGTGATGTTTGCGGGGGGGGGCTGTGCCGGGCACCTTTTCAGAACTGCCCCTTTATTTCCGCGGACGGGCGACGATGCCGTTTGGTACGGCGCGTTCGCCGGCATGGTCGAAGCGGCGGTTGTCGCTGGGGTGGCTGACCACCCCTTCCTGTGCCGTCCAGAGTGCCGAAGAGCCGCCGCCGTCGAGGTTGAGGGCGTCCGTGAGCCCCAGCAGGCGGGCGATGTAAGCCGTTTCGGCGATCGTAGCGCCGGCAGCCTGGCCTTTGGCGCGGCCGTCGATCACGGCCATCACCACCTCGCCGTTCGGGCGCTTGCCGATCAGCGAACGCGGGTGGCGGTGGGTATAGAAGCTGTCGCCGGAGTCGTATTCGATGATCTTGCCTCCGCTGACCAGCAGGGGCCCGGCTGCGAGCGCCGCGCGGTAGCGGCGGGCTATGCGGGGGTATTGGGTGGTGTCGCAGGCGAAAATGGCGACGTCGTGCCCCTGTTTGTCCCGGATGGCGATGATGCCGTTGGTGCGCATGAGTTCGCCGGGCGTCGTGCGGCCCAATACCCGGCAGTCGACCATCACGAAGGTGATGGGCGTAAAGGTTTTCATGTTGAAATAGCTGCCGTTGATGGCTGCTGTGGCGTCGGCGGCTTCGCCCATGCGGCCCGTGGTTTCACCCTTGCCGTCGAGCTGTACGATCTGCGTGGCGAAGTGCCGTGCGGGGTAGCTGACGACCGAGATGCTCTGCCGCGAACCGAACATCTCGACCTGGGCGTAGCGGCACGCGGCACCCCGGCCGAGGTCGGTGGTATGCCAGTCGGCGGTGACGAAGGCGATGGAGTCGCCGGGCGTTTGTGCCGCGGCCGGGAGGGTGAACAGGAGCAGCAGGGCTGCGAAGAGTATTCTGGCCATAGTTGCAGTGTGGTTGACGGATTCAAATTTAACGAATAAAACCTATTTGGACAAGCCGTTTCCCGGAACTGTTTGCGGGGCCGCCCTCCGGTAAATGAAACGCGCCCTCCGGGATTGCGGAAGGCGCGTGTGACCGCAGGGGGCTGCGGCTATTCGTTGGCTTTGGTGTAGACGGCGCCGTTGCTCTCGATCGTCAGCGTATAGATGCCGTCGGCATCCTTGGCGATGGTGGCCGTTTCGGTGAAGTCGATGGTCTGACCGTTGCCGATACTTTGGCCTTTGAGCAGGATTTTGCCGGCTTCGCCCTGCAATTCCCACGACGTGTAGCGCAGCGTGGCCATGTTGATCGACTGCGCCTCTCCTTCGACCATGATCCGGATGCCCATGACGCCATCGGGGTCGATCGGGTCGGGCATCGTCCAATTGCCGACAGCCTCGGCATAGGTGGGGTCGGTGGCCACTTTCGAGGCGGCCGCGCCCTCTTCGAGTTTGCCGCTGTAATTGACCGTGACGGGCGCTCCCAGCAGCAGGCCGTTGGCCTCGCTTTTGTCGGCATCCATGGTCGAGAAGGTGAATGTCCCCTCGGCATTTTCGACGGTTACGGTGTTCATCGACGCATCGGTGATGGTGCCGGTGAAGCTCTTGGGGGTGTTGTCGCTGCAGGCTGCCAGGCCGCACAAGGCGATGGCCGCGACCATGATTTTCATGCGTTTCATCGTTCGTATGGTGTTTTAAAGGTTTAACGCTTTCGGATATATTCGTCGATGGCCTTTGCCGCCGTGCGGCCGGCACCCATCGCCAGGATTACCGTGGCGGCTCCCGTCACGGCGTCGCCGCCCGCGAAAACCCCTTCGCGTGACGTGGCGCCGCGTTCGTCGGCGGTGATGCAGCCGCGCCGGTTGGTTTCGAGCCCTGCGGTTGTGGCGGCCAGCAGCGGATTGGGCGAGGTGCCCAGTGCCATGACGACTACGTCGCAGGCGATCCCGAACTCCGAGCCGGCCTTCACGACGGGCGAGCGGCGGCCGCTATCGTCGGGGTCGCCCCCCCCCCCCTCCCCCCACCCGGCTCCC
>ERZ791618.335-NODE-335-length-25240-cov-2.132460_pt1 | contig 25240 bp, 29 predicted proteins | sample MGYA00510059_ERZ791618 | MGnify/ENA primary metagenome ERZ791618 (study PRJEB30046, sample SAMN00715159) | human gut metagenome | study: EMG produced TPA metagenomics assembly of the A metagenome-wide association study of gut microbiota in type 2...
GCATAGCCATCGGATCCTGAGTCAGGTCGGCGCCTTCATCGTTCTTGAACTCTTGAACCAGCCAGTCGATGATAACCTGGTCGAAGTCGTCACCACCCAAGTGAGTATCACCGTTGGTTGACAATACTTCGAACACACCGCCACCGAATTCGAGGATAGAAATATCGAATGTACCGCCACCAAGGTCAAACACGGCAACTTTCATATCCTTATGCGCCTTGTCGATACCATAGGCCAAAGCTGCGGCAGTCGGTTCGTTCACGATACGCTTTACTTCCAGACCGGCAATCTGACCGGCTTCCTTCGTAGCCTGACGCTGAGAGTCGGAGAAATAAGCCGGAACGGTGATTACGGCTTCCGTTACTTCTTGTCCCAGATAATCTTCAGCGGTCTTTTTCATTTTCTGCAGAATCATTGCAGAAATTTCCTGCGGAGTATAGAGACGTCCGTCAATATCCACACGCGGAGTATTGTTGTCACCTTTTACCACTTTATAAGGTACGCGAGCGGTTTCTTTCTGAACCTGATCCCAGTTCTCACCCATGAAACGTTTGATAGAGAACACGGTTCTTGTAGGGTTTGTGATTGCCTGACGCTTTGCAGGATCACCGATCTTACGTTCGCCGCCGTCTACAAATGCCACTACTGAAGGAGTTGTACGCTTACCTTCACTGTTTGCAATTACTACAGGTTCGTTTCCTTCGAATACAGAAACACAAGAGTTTGTTGTTCCTAAGTCAATACCAATAATTTTTCCCATGATCGTTATTTTTTTATTTGTTATTATTCAGTTTCGGTGTCCGCCTCGTTGGCAGACGCCAATAAAAAGACAAACGCCGTGCCAAATTGTTCAAGGCGGCGGCAGATTTATGAATGTGACAGTTTGTCTGTCAGTTTGGCAGAGTTAAATATATTTTTTCTGTCGGAAATTACCATTTGTTAATTTCTATCCCACTCAAAAATCCTACTTTTGCCCCCGAAAAAGAAAAGATATTGTTTGAGGGATTCAAGAAAGTATGTTGGTTCTCTTGTTTCAGACTTTATCAGATTTTCTCTAAAGAAAGCTGATATAAAACCAAAACACTTTCTAAAAAGGAGCATTGCCAATATTTATCTGTTCCACCATGGTGGAACAGAATGTATCCCGTGATGGAACACAAGTTTCTCCGTGGTGGAACAAAAACTTCCTCATGGCGGAACGAATAAGCATTAGCCGCCGAACCTCTTAAACAAAGAAACAGATTACAATAAAACATAGAAGACTAAAGATTATGGAAAAGATGAGAGACAGTATTGACTTCAAGAACATGGACATTGCGGCATTATTCCGCAAATTACTGCTTCCTACCGTACTGGGAATGATATTTTCCGCATTGTTCGTCATTACCGACGGTATCTTTGTGGGAAAAGGTATAGGCAGCGATGCCCTTGCCGCCGTCAATATCGTGGCACCGCTATGGTTGTTCTCCACCGGCATCGGCCTGATGTTCGGCGTAGGAGCATCCGTGGTGGCTTCCATCCACTTGTCACACAATAAACCCAAAACGGCACGTATCAACATTACGCAATCCATAGTGGTATCCTCCCTGCTGCTGATGTGCACTTCTACCCTATTTTGCCTGTTTGCACCGCAAGTGGTACATCTGTTAGGCAGTTCGGAACGGCTCAAACCTTTGGCTGTAGAATATATGTGCTGGTTTGTACCTTTTTCCGCTTTTACGGCCCTGCTTAATTCGGGCATGTTTTTCCTGCGACTGGACGGTTCGCCCAACTTCGCCATGTTCTGCAATATAGTTGCCTCCGTTCTGAACATCATACTCGATTATCTGTTTATCTTCCCTTTCGGCTGGGGAATGTTCGGTGCGGCCTTCGCAAGTGCCATAGGAACAACGGTAGGAGCGTTAATGATTATCATCTATCTTTCACGGCGCAACTGTGCGCTGCGTTTCTATCCGGTGAAGTTCAGCCGTAACAGCATGAAGTTGATGAAGCGCAATGTAGGGTATATGTGCCGGCTGGGCTCATCTGCTTTTCTGTGTGAAGTGGCTATTGCCTGCATGATGTTTGTAGGCAATCTTGTATTCATCCATTATCTGAAAGAAGACGGTGTGGCGGCCTTCAGCATCGCCTGCTACTTCTTTCCTATCATATTTATGGTATACAATGCCATTGCGCAGTCTGCACAGCCTATTATCAGTTTCAACTATGGGCTTAACGAAACGTTGCGCGTACGCAAGACGTATCTGCTTGCCTTAAAGACAGCCGTTGGCTGCGGGATATGCTTTGCCCTGATTACAATATTTTGCAGCCGGGAGATTGTTGCCATGTTCATAGACCGGAGTTATCCCGCCTATGATATAGCAGTGAAAGGCTTGCCTTTATATGCATCCGGTTTCGTATTTTTTGCAATCAACATAGTTTCTATCGGTTATTTTCAGAGCGTGGAACGCGCCAAGTACGCCACTGTCATCACGCTGCTGCGCGGATTTATCTTATTGACACTCTGCTTTTACGGACTTCCGCTACTATTGGGCAAACCGGGGATTTGGCTGGCTACCCCGCTGGCAGAATTATTGACCACTCTTTTCATACTCATTATTTATATGGGCAGGAAAAGAAATGGCAAGGAAAATTCAATATCTTTGCAACATGGAAATCATGCTAAGAAATTCTGCAAGAAGTATAAATTACCCGAAAAAAGCCTGTTTGAGCTGTTGTCTCATATGAAGAAATATCCTTTTCCAAAGGAGAGCTTATAATAGAGAAGGGAGAACGGAATTCTAATTTCTACCTTATAAAGAAAGGTATATGGCGGGCATACTACCTGGCAGACGGAACAGAAAATTCCTTATGGTTTGCCACTCCCGGCGATGCCGCATTTTCTTCATGGGGGTATGTGGACGACAAACCTTCTCAGGTCAATATCGAGTCTGTAAACGACAGTACAGCCTATTGCATCAGTAAAGCCAAATTAGAGGCTCTGTTTGCACACTCTATCGAAATGGCAAACTTCGGCAGAAAAATTTTTGAACGTGAAATTTTGTCAGTGGATGCTTCGACACTGGCTTATGGGACACCACCCACCGCCAAAGAGCGTTATCTGACATTAATGGAAGAGAATCCGGAACTATTGCAGGATGTACCGCTGAAATACTTGGCCTCATACCTGTATATCACTCCGCAATCATTAAGCCGCATACGTGCCGGACTGAGGGAAAAAGAGGATGTGTCAAAATAAAAAACGCCCGCTGTTTGTTTCTTTATCAAACAAGAATTACACGGATTTCACAGAAAAAGAATAAAATAAATCTGTGAAATCCGTGTAATCTTATACTGAATAATGACCGATGTCCGTTATTTCTTCACCAATACCATTACCAGATTGTTGTCCGCATCATAAAAGCCCATACCGCCGCCTGCCAGCTTACCGAAAGACTGAACGGAATTCAATGCTTTCAACACACGGCTCTCCACTTCCATATCGGGACATGCCATCATGGTACTGATAACCTGCGGGAAAGATATGGCTACCGGATTTGCATCATCCACATTAAATGAACCGTTAATGACATTACATCCGGCAGTACCATGCAGAGTTTTTTCTGCAATATTGAACTCGATGAACGGCTGCTTTTCCATTCCCGACGGGATGGTCTCTCCACCGGCCTCGCTAATCATCCATTTGCCGTTCAAATCGGCCAACTTAGCAGAAGCTTCTTTTTTCTGCAACACAATGACAGGACGATTGGAAGAAGCGCATAATGCCATATTCTCCTTGCCCAGTTGCTTATACTTCTTTACCTGTCCTAAAGCAGCCAGCACGTTTTTCTCCACTGTCATATCCGGACACATCATACGGGTACTTCCCAATGCGCCAAGGTCTATCTGTCCGGGTTTGGCGTTCACATCGAACGAACCCATCAGACGGTTACAGCCACTGTTGCCATATACCTGTCCGGTCTTTGTATCAAAACCGATAAAAGGAAATTCCTGATTCGGAGCAGGTACAACCGCACTGCCGTTTATTTCAATAATATTCCACTCACCACTCAAGGAAGAGAGCGTTGCGGCATTTTTAGTCGAAGCGCAAGATGACAGCCCTGCCACAGTAGCCGCCATACAAAGGGAAACAAATACTTTCTTCATTGTTACTTTTTGTTTAAGTTAATTTTATCACCACAAATATATACAAAATAATCCAAAAGCAAACCTTTTGTTTAGAAATAGCAATACTTGGTCAAAGTATTTAGCAGGATTTTAATGTTTATCTGAGAATTAAGCCTTATTTTGCTCATTGAAAAAAAATAATCATATTTAAAACTTTTGTAAGTAGAAAAATGGGTAAAGTTCTTATTATCGGTGCAGGCGGTGTAGGTACCGTCGTTGCGCACAAGGTGGCTCAAAATCCGGATGTATTCACTGAGATTATGATTGCCAGCCGCACAAAGTCCAAATGCGACGCTATCGTAAAAGCAATCGGTAACCCTAACATCCGAACCGCACAGGTGGATGCCGACAATGTGGATGAACTGGTAGCTCTCTTTAATAGCTTCAAACCCGAAATCGTCATAAACGTAGCACTCCCTTATCAGGATCTTACCATTATGGAAGCTTGCCTCAAAAGCGGAGTCAATTACCTGGACACTGCCAACTATGAACCGAAAGATGTGGCTCACTTTGAATACAGTTGGCAATGGGCATACAAGAAACGTTTTGAGGATGCCGGACTGACCGCTATCCTGGGTTGCGGTTTCGACCCGGGCGTAAGTGGCATTTATACTGCCTATGCCGCCAAGCATTATTTTGATGAAATGCAGTATCTGGATATTGTAGACTGTAATGCGGGCAATCATCACAAGGCATTTGCCACGAATTTCAATCCGGAAATCAACATCCGTGAGATCACACAGAACGGACGTTATTACGAAAATGGAGAATGGGTAACTACTCAACCTCTGGAAATCCATAAAGATCTGACGTACCCGAATATCGGACCACGTGACTCTTATCTTTTATATCACGAAGAACTGGAATCTTTGGTGAAAAACTTCCCAACCATTAAACGTGCACGTTTCTGGATGACTTTCGGTCAGGAATATCTGACTCACCTGCGAGTAATCCAAAATATTGGTATGGCACGCATCGACGAAGTGGATTATAACGGAGTGAAGATTGTTCCGTTGCAATTCCTGAAAGCCGTATTGCCCAACCCGCAAGACCTGGGTGAAAATTACGAAGGAGAAACTTCCATCGGTTGCCGTATCCGTGGTCTGAAAGATGGTAAAGAATGCACTTACTACGTTTATAATAATTGCAGCCACCAGGAAGCCTATAAGGAAACCGGTATGCAAGGGGTAAGCTATACAACAGGTGTTCCTGCCATGATAGGTGCCATGATGTTCCTCAAAGGATTATGGAAAAAACCGGGAGTATGGAACGTGGAAGAGTTTAATCCGGACCCGTTCATGGAACAATTAAACAAACAAGGATTGCCGTGGCATGAGGTGTTTGATAAAGATTTGGAAGTATAAATCTTCATTCTTATTTTTTTATTTTTAATTTAAATGTACTATGCAAGTCGGAGATAAAGCGCCCGAAGTACTGGGCATCAATGAAAAAGGCGAAGAAATCCGCCTCAGCGACTATAAAGGAAAAAAGATAGTTCTTTATTTCTATCCTAAAGATATGACTTCGGGATGTACGGCACAGGCCTGCAACCTGCGTGATAACTATTCTGAACTACGCAAAGCCGGTTACGAGGTAATTGGTGTAAGCGTGGATAATGAAAAGTCGCACCAGAAATTTATAGAGAAAAACAATCTACCCTTTCCACTGATTGCAGATACGGACAAGAAACTCGTAGAGCAATTCGGAGTATGGGGAGAAAAGAGTATGTATGGACGTAAGTATATGGGTACTTTCCGCACCACCTTCATTATTAATGAAGAAGGGGTGATAGAGCGAATTATCACGCCGAAGGAAGTAAAAACCAAAGACCACGCCGCACAAATCCTGTAAGGTACGATTTGAAGATTTACGATTGAAGTTAGATATTGTGAGGTAAACTAAAATCGTAAATCGCTAAATAAATACCGTAAAATAGTAGAATTGTAAATAAACTAATTTGAATCGTAATTCGTAAAATCGTAAACATAAAGATGGCAAAGAAAGACGAACTTAATTTTGAGAACGAAAATAAAATAGCACCAAGCGAAAAGCTGAAAGCTTTGCAGGCAGCTATGGACAAGATAGAAAAGAGCTTCGGCAAGGGTTCTATCATGAAAATGGGAGACGAAAGCGTCGAACAAGTAGAAGTAATCCCCTCGGGCTCTATCGGACTGAATGTAGCACTTGGCGTTGGCGGCTATCCCCGCGGACGTATCATTGAAATCTACGGTCCGGAATCTTCCGGTAAAACGACTCTGGCTATCCATGCCATTGCCGAAGCACAAAAAGCAGGTGGCATTGCCGCATTCATTGATGCAGAACATGCATTCGACCGTTTCTATGCTGCCAAGTTGGGTGTAGATGTAGACAACCTATTGATTTCTCAACCTGACAACGGGGAACAAGCTCTGGAAATTGCAGAACAGCTGATCCGTTCTTCTGCAATTGATATTATCGTTGTGGACTCTGTAGCTGCCCTGACTCCAAAAGCAGAAATCGAAGGTGACATGGGTGACAATAAGGTTGGTTTGCAGGCACGTCTGATGTCTCAGGCATTGCGTAAACTGACAGCAGCCGTAAGCAAGACACGTACCACATGTATCTTCATCAATCAGTTGCGTGAAAAGATTGGCGTTATGTTCGGTAATCCTGAAACAACTACCGGTGGTAATGCCTTGAAGTTCTACGCTTCAGTACGTCTGGATATTCGCGGAAGCCAAGCTATCAAGAATGGTGACGAAGTATTAGGTAAGCAGACTAAAGTAAAAGTAGTAAAGAACAAAGTGGCACCTCCTTTCCGTAGAGCAGAATTTGATATCATGTTCGGTGAAGGTATTTCCCGCGCCGCGAAATCATTGATCTGGGTGCAGATTTGGGTATCATCAAGAAAAGCGGTTCCTGGTTCAGCTATAATGAAACGAAACTGGCACAGGGACGTGATGCAGCCAAACAAGTGGTTACCGATAATCCGGAACTGGCAGAAGAACTGGAAGGATTGATTTTCGAGGCACTTAGAAAGGACAAGTAATCTCACAATAAAGGGGGAACCGGAACCGGCTCCCCCTTTTCAACAAACTATTTACACCTATCAGCAGATGGCCTCATTCCAGGTCTTCCAAACGCTTTTCAAGCATCTCCATGCTTTCCTCAAATCGTTTCCAGGTATCAGCATCCATCTGTTTCTTTAAATATTCGCTATCTTTCAACTTACCTAAGTCTTTCAAACTTTTCAATCCTTTCAGGCTTTCCAGACTTTTTAAGCTTTCCAGACTCTTTAAGCCTTCCAAGCCTTGTAAACCCTCTAATCCTTGCAAGCTTTCTAATCCTTGCAGACCATCCAAAACGCCCAAATCGGCCAAATCAAGAGTACCATCTACGATACGATATACATTCCCTCCCTCATTCATACTTGTATTCTGATACATCATGATATTCTGAATATCCTTTAAAGTCATTTCGCCTTCCAGATAAACAAACTTCAAGTTGGCAGCACCATCAATAATCATAATCAGCTCTTTTACTTTATCCCCTTTCCTATTGATATAAAATTCGGAACTGGATACGGTGCCTTTCTGCTTCATCAGCAACTCATATTTAGAGGACTGCACCAATGCACGCAAATCCTTACGCATGTCTTTCTTGATATTGCTATCCATCGTAGAAAGGATCTGCACACAATCCAATTTACCGGATACCTTTCCTATATAGATATCTTTCGTGAACAGGTTAGGATTCATTTCAATCATCGCCTTTGAGATATAAACGGAGGAGACGCCCTTCATATCATTGTAGGTGTTGAATATATTTTTCTGCGCCTGGCAGAGCAGGGGTAGCATCAGCAACACACCTGCCAATAAAATCTTGTTGAGTTTCATAATCATTTATCTTTGTATTTCTTTTTTTATTTCCTGATTTACTTTCTTCATATCAACCTGCGTCTCCTTCACCTGAGCAATGCCCGGTTCAGATTGGTGGAAACTTCCATCAAAGTAGCTTGCAGCACCTGATAAGCTTCTTCCGGATCAGAGAATGTATCTTGCGGTGTAGGCGGACACACTCCTCTTCCGAGATTTTCGACTCCATATCCTATGCCGATAATCACCAATATGGTAGCTGCAACACTTCCAATCCAGCGCCAGTTGCGTTTGGACTTGTTAGGACTGAAGAACCGTTGCTCTTCCTCAGCCTTTTCATCAATCAGCAGGCTTAGTTTATCCCCCAGCCCCGCAGGAACTTCCACATCTCTATCTGCGTCTTGGTAAAGGCTAAGAAAAATTTCTTTATCCTTCTGCAGATGTTCAGGTACTTCCGTTGTTCTGAAATAATCTCTCAACGCCTCTTCCTGGCTCTCGGTAGTGTTCCCCTCGTAAAACTCGGCGAGCAGCCTTTCAATTTCCTCGACTTTCATAGTTATTCCATTTATTAAATTCCTCACGTATTCTTTTCCTTGCCCGGGACAACAGTACACGGACATTTGTAGAATTCAACCCGGTCACTTGTTCTATCTCTTCGTAAGAGCATCCTTTGACGTCACGCAGGTTCACAATCCGTTGCTGCTGTTCGGGCAAGTGGGCAATGATATCTTTTACTTGCCGTACTTCGTCGCGCACTTCCAGGTTATCACTTTGAGAAACATCCTGCGCAGCAGTCAATTCTACCGTTTGCCTGGATAAGACATATTTTCCTGAACGAAGCAAATCAAAGCACATATTCTTAACCAAAGTGACACTGAACGCTTCCGGATTGCTGATAACCGTCAATCCTTCTCGCTTATCCCATAGCTTCAGATAGGCTTCCTGAACCAGATCCTCCGCATCGGCCGCATTCTCCAGTAGCCGATAGGCTACACAGTACAGCTTGCGGTGGTAAGGCAGAAACTCATTTTTAAAACTTTCAGCATCCATGGGCTTTTTCTGTATCTCAATCCTGTTATTTTTTGTATCTATTTGTTAGACGTAAAGGAACGGAACTTTGTTACAAAGGAAATGAATTTTATAAAAAAAATGCGGCAAAAGAAAAAAACTTCTGCCGCACACCTTATTAATAAGTGGTTTCTTTAGAACCAATAAATATATGCCAGAGTACTTACGCTGATTGTAATCCATAGCAACACACCCTGAATAAGCGGTTTGATGCCCACTGCCTTTAATACATCACGTGAAAGGGAAGCTCCGATAAAGAACAGAGTGATAGTCAATGTCTTTCTGGCTAAACTATTAATTCCCTCTCCTATCATAATTCCGGTTTCCGAGGAACTCAGCACATACGTATTGAATACCATAGCCAGAATGAAGAAGAAAATAAACCAGGGAATACTGATTTTCTGTCCCTTACTTTTAAAGACGAAAGAAGTAATCAATGCCAGAGGAATAATCCACAAAGCACGTGTCAATTTAATAGTAGTAGCAATTTGAAGAGCTTCTTCGCCATAAGCAGCACCGGCACCCACTACAGAACTCGTATCATGTATAGCAATTGCTGCCCATGTTCCAAATTCCTGCTGGCTCATATCCAGGGCATGACCAATAACCGGAAAGATAAACAATGCGATAGCGTTCAGAATAAAGATAGTTCCTAATGCTACGGACATCTCCGTATCTTTCGCTCTCAGCACAGGACCTACTGCTGCAATGGCACTACCGCCACAGATAGCCGTGCCGGAACTGATAAGATAGGAAGTGTCACGATCTACCTTTAAAAATTTACGACCGATAAACCAACCGATAAGCATGGTACCCACAACTGAAATAACTGTGAACTCCATCCCTTCTTTACCAGAAGCCAGAGATGCCTGGAGATTCATTCCGAACCCCAGTCCTACCACTGAATATTGCAAGAGATATTTAGATACTTTCTTATTGAACTTTGGATGTGCCTGCCCACTCGACAAAGCAAATATTAGCCCAGGAACAAAGCGACAGGAGGTGTCACCCAAGTAGAATAACCGGGAATATAATCCAATAATAAGAAAGCTGATAAAAGCACTACTAAAGACACATAAGTAATTTTGTTCTTCCGTTGAAGATACGCCAGAGTGCTTACACTCGCAGTTTGAATTGAAGCCATAATTTTTCTTGTATATCAATATTTATATTATTTCTGTTTCCGGGTGCAAAGGTAGGCTTCTTTACCTATATACACCAATTGTATCTATTTATGTGCTATAACTTGTTGTTATGGTGTGTAGCAAACTGCATAAAGACTTGGGAGAGCCCACTCTCCTGTCCCTGGGGTTGTGCAAAACTAAATTCACGAAGCATAGCCATATCTTTTATCTCGACAACACGCAACTGTCCGGCATAGAGTTCACGGGTAATGGAGCGAATGGAAACAATCCCCATACAATCAGTATGTTCCAAAAAAAGTTTAATACTTTCCGTACTGCCCAGATACATTAAAACCTGAAGAGACGATAACTTTATATTATGTTGCAATAATGCCCTCTCAAAGACATCCAATGTACCCGATCCCCTTTCACGAAGCACCAAAGGAATATGAAGCAGTTCTTCGGGAGTAATTTCTTCGCCGACCTGCAGTTTACTTCCCGTGCGTATCACAGCTACCAGCCATCTTCAAGAAAAGTGGTGTATTTCAAATTGGGTAAGCGGAAAACGCCTTCCACCAGTCCCAAATCAATGCGGTGTTCCTGTAAAGCAGCTTCTATCTCCCGCGAATTACCATTCATCAGCGAAAGGTTTACTTGCGGGAATTTCTTAATGAAACTGGCAAGTAATGGCGGCAAGACGTATTGAGCAATTGTAGTACTGGCCCCCAAACGCAGTTCTCCCGTATATTCGTTATGCAGCAGATGCATTTCATATTCCAGTCGCTTGTAATCTTCCAGGATACGGCCACAATGCTCCAACAGCAACTTACCAGCTTCCGTCAAGTTGATTTTACTACCTTGCCTATCAAACAGACGCGCCTGATAGGTACTCTCCAACTCTTGTATATGCTTTGTAATGGCAGGCTGACTGACAAACAACTCTTGCGAAGCTTCGTGAAACTCAGATTCTTCGCCACAGATTGAAATACTTTTAATCGAAAATCAGACACGGAGTTAGTGATTAAGGATTAATAACAGGTGATTAATAACAAGACTATTCCAATTCTTCGGCTTTAATGCCTAACGCACGCATCATGGAATAACCCAATAAATCCCATTTGCAACCCAGAGGACGGGCCGGTTCATCCATATTGAAAAGAAATACTTCTTTCGATTTTTCCGGATCAGCTTCCCTTAGGTGCTCTTCAAGAACCTCCATAAGTTTAGCACCATAATCATCTATAAACGGAACCAGCATAAGACGCTTCACATCAGCAGAATCGAGTGCTATATTCAGCAGATCAAGATAGAGGTTCGCCCGGGAAACAAGTCCCTCAGAAGATACAGAAGTGAATGAAAACTCACCTAACTGATTTGTAAACCCTACCCCATTTAGATCTTTATTTAAATCTGCGGGATCACAATGAAGCAATTTATCAGTCTGCCCATCATGTACAAAAAGTACTCCGATATTGTTTTCTTTATCACGAACACCAGAATCGAGTGCCAGATAAGAAGCCCATTCTTCCACATAGATATTCTGTAAGGGGCGTCCCAACTGTAATTCAAAGTATCTCTTTAAGTCCTTAACCACATCATTGAAATATGCTACATCCACCAGTATCACATTCTCTGCGAACTTTACATCTTCTGCCATAATATATTCTATTCTATTTTTTGAGGGATAAAGATACGATAATCCTTTTAGCCCTGCATAAAATTTATTCAAAAATTAAACGATACAAGGAGAAGTTGGCAAGTTAACTTCCTTTCTTTCCCAGCATGGGCAAGACGATGATCTTGTACATTGGCACCACATACGGATGATAAATATTTACACAACAATATATTTGTGAGATCAGTCACATACTTAGGGTATCTCAGTATGATACTTAGGGTACCTCAGTATGATACTGAGACTACCTCAGTCGTATACTGAGATATCATCATTATAATATATCTGATAATCAGTTGTTTAGCAAACGCCCTTTCAGTGTCAAGAAATTAAGACAAATAAGTTATTTAAAATAATAAATTATTTCCTTTCTGTACAATTTTGAAGTAACCTTGCCACTATATCATCTTAGTTTCGGCAAAAGTTATATAGACAACACACGTAGACATTTTGTCACTATTATTCACCTATTAACTGTAATTCTGTCATAAATAGGCTATTGGCAAATCTTTTGCGCCCGTTTAGGTGTTATTGAAAATGAAAAATAGAAAGGAGATATAAGATATGAACTTTAACAATTTTACCATTAAATCGCAAGAGGCTGTGCAAGAAGCACTGAACCTGGCCAAAAGCCGTGGACAGCAAGCTATCGAACCGGTTCATGTGATGCAGGGAGTAATGAAGGTAGGCGAAAACGTCACTAACTTCATCTTCCAGAAGCTGGGCATGAATGGTCAACAGATTGCACTTGTACTTGACAAACAAACTGACTCTTTGCCCAAAGTTTCGGGCGGAGAACCTTACTTGAGTCGCGAGACAAATGAGGTATTCCAGAAAGCAACCCAATATTCCAAAGAAATGGGTGACGAGTTTGTTTCACTGGAGCATCTGCTGCTGGCATTGCTCACTGTAAAAAGTACCGTTTCCACCATCCTGAAAGATGCAGGAATGACGGAACGTGAACTTCGTAATGCCATCACCGAGTTGCGTAAAGGAGAAAAAGTGACTTCACAATCCAGTGAGACACCTATCAGTCACTTGAAAAGTATGCTATCAACCTGAACGAAGCCGCCCGAAGCGGTAAGCTCGACCCGGTTATCGGTCGTGACGAAGAAATCCGGCGTGTATTGCAGATCCTGAGCCGTCGTACCAAAAACAACCCTATATTAATAGGTGAACCGGGTACCGGTAAGACTGCCATTGTAGAAGGTCTTGCCCACCGTATTCTGCGTGGTGATGTACCTGAAAACCTGAAGAATAAACAAGTTTATTCACTGGATATGGGAGCATTGGTTGCCGGTGCTAAATATAAAGGTGAGTTCGAGGAACGCTTGAAAGCTGTTATTAACGAGGTGAAGAAATCAGAAGGAGACATAATTCTCTTTATTGATGAAATCCACACTTTGGTTGGTGCCGGAAAAGGTGAAGGTGCTATGGATGCCGCCAACATCCTGAAACCTGCACTGGCTCGTGGCGAACTGAGAAGTATCGGCGCAACTACCCTCGATGAGTATCAGAAGTACTTTGAAAAGGACAAAGCATTGGAACGCCGCTTCCAGATAGTGTATGTCAACGAACCGGATACGCTGAGTACCATCTCCATCCTGCGTGGTCTGAAGGAGCGTTATGAAAATCACCACCATGTACGGATTAAAGACGATGCCATCATTGCCGCCGTGGAGTTGAGTAACCGTTATATCACAGATCGTTTCTTACCGGATAAGGCTATCGACCTGATGGACGAAGCCGCTGCTAAGTTGCGTATGGAAGTAGATTCCGTACCGGAAGAGTTGGATGAAATTTCCCGCAAGATCAAACAGCTGGAGATTGAGCGCGAAGCCATTAAACGTGAAAACGATAAACCGAAACTGGAACAAATCGGTAAGGAACTTGCCGAACTGAAAGAACAGGAAAAATCGCACAAAGCGAAATGGCAAAGTGAAAAGACATTGGTCAACAGGATACAACAGAATAAGGTTGAAATCGAAAACCTTAAATTTGAAGCTGATAAGGCGGAACGTGAAGGTGACTACGGCAAAGTAGCCGAAATCCGTTACGGTAAGCTACAAGCTTTGAACAAGGAAATCGAAGATACTCAAAAAGAACTTCACATGATGCAAGGCGATAAAGCCATGTTAAGGAAGAAGTAGATGCTGAGGATATTGCAGATGTTGTATCCCGCTGGACAGGTATTCCGGTCAGCAAGATGTTGCAAAGTGAAAAAGACAAATTGTTGCATCTGGAAGATGAACTCCACCAGCGTGTGATTGGGCAGGACGAAGCTATCGAAGCTGTCGCTGATGCTGTACGCCGTAGCCGTGCCGGTCTGCAAGATCCAAAACGCCCGATTGGTTCATTTATCTTCCTCGGTACTACCGGTGTTGGAAAGACGGAACTTGCCAAGGCTCTTGCCGAGTTCCTCTTCGATGATGAGTCCATGATGACGCGTATCGATATGAGTGAATATCAGGAAAAGCATAGCGTATCTCGTCTGGTCGGAGCGCCTCCGGGATATGTTGGTTACGATGAAGGTGGACAATTGACCGAAGCTATCCGCCGTAAGCCCTATTCAGTCGTACTGTTCGACGAAATAGAGAAAGCACATCCGGATGTATTCAATATCTTACTTCAGGTATTGGACGACGGACGCCTGACGGATAACAAAGGACGTGTGGTAAACTTCAAAATTACTGACATCTAACATGGGTAGCGCTTATATCCAAAGTCAGATGGAAAAGTTGAATGGTTCCAACAAGGAGCAGGTAATTGAGGAAACGAAGAAGGAAGTGATGAATATGTTGAAGAAAACTATTCGCCCGGAATTCCTGAACCGTATCGATGAAACAATCATGTTCCTGCCGCTGACTGAAAGCGAAATCAAGCAGATTGTGGTACTCCAGATAAAAGGTGTACAAAAGATGCTTGCCCAAAATGGCGTGGAATTGATATTGACGGAAGGAGCTATAGAATTCCTGACGAAGGTAGGATATGATCCGGAGTTTGGTGCTCGTCCCGTAAAACGGGCTATCCAACATTACTTGCTGAATGACTTGTCGAAGAAACTATTATCTCAAGAAGTAGATCGTAGCAAGCCGATTACAGTAGATGCCAGTGGTGAAGAGTTGGTATTTAGAAATTAAACCTAAAAAAACGAAGATAAAAAAGGCTGTCTTGTTTCTGGATAAAATGTACTTCAGAACTACAAGACAGCCTTTTCTTATTTTATAGCGAGTTGCTTAACAACTGGTGTGGATAAGGGATGCGTCACAACCAACACATAATCTCCTGCGCATGGCAAATCGAAAGAAATATTTTCTTCTTTCGCCTGCTTTACATCGATCACCTTTCCCCGGATATGGTATAAACAAAGCGTAGCGTTAGGCAACACTCCACCTACATATATCTTACCAGCAGTTTTATCTACCTGTACTGTTACGCTCTTATGCTCTTCCATCTTATCATTGCCAACCTCAAGTTCCCCCTCAAGGCAGTAAATTCATAATAAAAAAGCGTGGGAACTGTTGTTATTATTGTACCTGGGGCTCTGGACTGCCACTATTCAAATAATATACAACAACCCACGCTCCGAACTATATATACATGTGCATATACAACAGAGCATGAACGTTTGTTGTCTATTATCCTTGAATAGCGTGAAATTGTCCAGATTTCAAGTACAAGATAATATTAAACGCTTTTATCTATAATTATCCTTCAATTATTATAAAGGGAGGCCACTACCTACCCTGCATTTCAGGATGGCAACAAAGGTATAAAAAAAGTAATCAAAATTAAAACTACAGCATAAAAAAAAGCGAATTATTCAGGATGTCCCGCATAATTCGCTTTTCTATGAAAAGAATAGCTTATTTTTAAATTTATTCTTCTGTTTTTTCTTCAGTAGCTTCAACTTCTGCAGCCTCTTCGAAATCAGTCATTCCGCAAGCAACTAACAGGTTGTACCAGGAAATAAGTTTTTTGATATCCGTCACATATACACGGTCGCGATCGAAAGTAGGCAGAACCTCTCCCAAATAAGCGCGAAGGTCATCAGCAGTGGCTTTTTTCAGATCCATCACTACAGCTGCACCGTTTTCTTTCTTTTTCATGGCTAGTAATACATCTTTCAAAGGCACATCGTCCGTATCCGTATACATGGCAATATCGCCCAAAGATATTATTTTCTCGTTACCATAAGCAGGGAAACGTTTCTTGTCTGTAAGTGATTCTACAATCAACATATTTCTACCTTGTGAAATGAGCTTATACAATCCCGGTTTACCGGAGATAGACAAAATAGTCTTCAACATAGTATGTTCTATTTTTTATTAGTAATATTTTATTTTTTCGGTGGGCAAAGGTAAGCAATATTTTTAGATAGAGAAGTTATTAGTTCTAAAACCTGCGGAATTAACGGAGTTTCACCGTCGTTTACAATTACAAAATCAGCCTGGATACGCTTATCTTCATCACTCATCTGGCTACGAACACGACGTTCCACCAATTCCCGCGGAGCAGTATCACGCTGCATGGCACGGGCTATACGGATTTCCTCGGGTGCATATACCATAATTACAGCATCTACTTCACCTGCAAATCCGGCTTCAATCAGAATTGCAGACTCCATCCCTACTATCGGATATGCATCGTATCGCTTTACCCATTGATGAAAATCATCCCGCACCCGTGGATGAATAATACCGTTTACAGTACGGATATGTTCGGGGTTACCAAATATATAGGAAGCAAGCAAGGTTTTATTCAACTCTCCATCGGTATAAATATCTTCTCCCAGTAAAGATATCAGTTCCCGGCGAATCAAAGAGTCCGAAACAGTCAGGCGCTTGGATTCAATATCCGAGATATAAACAGGGACACCCATCACTTCCAGTAGTCGGGAAACTACACTTTTTCCACTACCGATTCCACCAGTTATGCCTATCTTAATTGCCATAATCAGGAGATACTTGCTCAATTAGGAAATCTACCTGTTCCGGACTGATACGTATCTGGTTTACGCCTTTCGGCACTGATCTTAATTTCACCGTATACTTATCCGAACCTAATTTCAGAAGTTCTTCATAAGAAACATTGATATGAAAATCACTTGCTGTTATTTGGCGGAAATGACTCAAACCAACCTGGAAAGTAACATTCACTTTTGATGGAAATGCACGCAACACTTTACCTGCAGGAAAGTTAACACCCCGCAAAGGAACTTCCACAGTTTTCTCCGTATAAATATCCACAGGAAAAATCATCTCCACAGAAGCCGGCACAAATTTAACCCCCTTCTGGGCAAGCAAAGGAATTTGCCTCTTCAATGTATCAGAGACATCTTCAAATTTCACCTTCTGTGTATAGGCAATGGCTATTGTATCCAGTACACCTGCAGGTGCGTAGGCTAATACAGAATCAGGCGTACAAATTGTATCGGAAATATAATACTGGCGTCCGGCACTCACTGTTCCCTGTAACTTCACCGGAACTAATTTGGAGTCTCCGGTAGAATAGATATACTCTAACGTATCGGGTTTCACGGAAAGCAATTTTGTAGATACGTTCAACTGGTTGAGCAATCTTTTCTCAAACTGCGAAGAATAAATACGTACATGGTTATCCTTTCCTTTATAATCAGAAAAATCCAGAGTAATAGGGAAAAAGCTCTTTCCAAGCATATAGTTGAGTAACACCGTACCTTTATCCTTCACCCGAATATGCAGTTCGGAAGGAGGTTCAGAAGTTATAACAATATTATTAGGAACTCCTTTCAAACGTACCGGAATGGAGAATTCCGTTTCATAATCATTATTTAATGTCTGAAGCAGCCAGAAACCACTGGCAATGAAGAAGAAAAATAAAAAAATTAAGAACTCTCTGCTCTTATCACTGAGCAGAAAGTCCTTAATTTTTCTCGCCGTTTTTAAATATATGCGTTTTATGTTCCTACGATCAATCATAGGCTCACTATTCAAATTTATTTAGCAGCCTGATTGCTGTTAGCATCTGCAGCTGCTGCAAATATAGAATTCTTATCAATTCTAATCTTAACATTAGAAGCGATTTCAAGTACTATATCATTATCATTAATCTCTTTGATAACACCATGAATACCACCGGCAGTAATCACCTTTTGGTTTACCTGAAGCGATTTGCGGAAGTTTGCAATTTCTTTTTGCTTTTTGTTTTGTGGACGAATCATGAAAAAATACATGATAGCAAACATGGCAATCAGAAGAATCCACATCATGCTACCACCACCAGGGGCTGCGGCAGGAGCTTGCAAGAATACGGTCATTAAATTCATAAATTATTCGTTTTTAGTTTTTAATACTCAACAAAGATATCAGTTTTTAGCCAACTTACCTTCTTTTTTTAATTGATTAACTATTCCATCTAATGTACCATTTACGAAACTTCCACTCTTTATCGTACTATAGACTTTAGCAATCTCTACATACTCATTTAACGAAACACTCACAGGAATGTTCGGAAAACTTAGAATTTCTGCTAATGCACATTGCATTATTATCACATCCATAAAGGCTACACGATCCAAATCCCAATTACGAGTATTTTCACTGATCAGATGACGATAGTAATCACAATTCAAGATGGCACGACGGAACAAACGACGAGCAAACTCCTGGTCCTCCTCATCTTTGAACTCAGGCAGCAAAGTCTGATTGGCACCATTCTTTTCCTCAAAGCGTTTGATTGTCTTCAGAACAAAAGTATCTACGATTTCTTTGTCATCATTCCAGTAAAGACTCTGGTCTTCTAACAAAGTATCCAATGCTTCGTTATTAAATATAAATGCTTTATAGAGCTTTCTCCATAATTCACGGTCTGTTTCATAAGACTTATCAGGCGAAGCCATATATTCCTTATATATATCAGAAGCTATAATCTTCTCATACAACCCCTTGATAAAGTCTTCGTCATTTGTCCACGACCGTTTTTGGTTGGCAGCAAAGTCAAGCAACTGCTTATTCACTTCCAGTTGAGAAACGAACTTGTTTTCTACGAATTTCATGTTGGGATACAACTCCTCCGCGGTCGGAGCTAACTTGGCTTTTGCCGCATCAATGCGTTTTTGTGCGTAAGTCGTCAGAGCCACCATCAGCATCAGCAAATAATTATAAAGGTCATACGCTTTCGAAAGACTAAAGAATAATTCTTTCTCCGCTGAGTCTAAATTTTTACTGCCATTCTGATAATAAGCATATACAATCTGTATAATCTTAAGACGAATAAGAACTCTGTTAATCATAAATCTATTAATCAATACTGTTGTTAACGAGTTGCAAAAGTAGACATTTTTAATGAGTTTACGCAAATAAATCACATTTTTTAATGCAGATATTCATTATCCGGGCTTTTTCTTTTGACAGTTTAAAAAAAATCGTCATTTTTGAAGCCAATTACAACAAGAAACCTAAAATATGGAAGACTTAAAGAAAAAAGGAGCGGACATGAACGATAAGGAGATTGTATTCTCCAAATCCATTAAAGCAGGTAAACGAATCTACTATCTGGATGTAAAGAAGAACAGAAAAGACGAAATGTTTCTCGCAATCACCGAAAGCAAGAAAGTAGTGACCGGTGAAGGTGAAGATGCACAGGTAAGTTTTGAGAAACATAAGATCTTCTTATATAGGGAAGATTTTGAAAAGTTCATGAACGGTCTGAATGAAGCTATTAATTTCATTAATCAGAAAGAAATGCTGGAAGTTATAGGCGATATGAATGCAAAAGCAGATGCAGAGAATGTTATAGATGCAGATGCAAATATAGAAGGAGCACTGGAGGCTATAGCTGAAATGAATGAAAAAGGTATGGAATTGGACGGAGAAATCAAGATTGATATAGATTTTGAAGAGCCAACTCTTTGATAATTCAAAAAGAAGCTGTACTTTTGCACCGCTTTTTTGCAACATTGTGTGGTAACCCCACATCGTGCGATGGTGAATTAAGCAACAAAACAACTTAATTTAGAGTAACACAAAAAATTAAAGAAATGAAATCAATTGAAGTAAAAGGTCTGCAAGAACTATTGCAGAACGTTCTTCGGAACAAGCAAGAGCTTTGAAAGCTATTCGTAAAGACAACGGTGTACCTTGCGTACTCTACGGAGCAGGTGAAAACATTCACTTCACTGTACCCGCTGATGGTCTGCGCAACTTGGTTTATACTCCGCACATCTACGTAGTTGACCTCGTAATCGATGGCAAGAAAATAAACGCTATCATGAAGGATATTCAATTCCACCCGGTAAAAGATACTATCCTGCACGTTGACTTCTATCAGATTGACGAATCTAAACCCATCGTTATGGAAGTTCCGGTACAGATGGAAGGTTTGGCAGAAGGTGTTAAGGCCGGTGGTAAGCTGGTATTGCAGATGCGTAAACTGAAAGTGAAAGCTTTATATAACATTATTCCTGAGAAACTGACTATAAATGTTGCTCACTTGGGTCTGGGTAAGACTGTTAAAGTTGGTGAGTTGAGCTTCGAAGGTCTGGAATTGATGAACGCTAAAGAAGCTGTTGTATGCGCTGTTAAGCTGACTCGTGCTGCAAGAGGTGCCGCTGCTGCTGCAGGCAACTAATCAGCTCTTTCGTAAGAAGACATATTCCGGAACGCGGGTTAACGCAGAAGACGCAGATTACATTAATCCGCGAACGCTGCGATAATCCGCGTTCCTCGTTTACTATTATAACTATTTATAGCTTATAGTTTTCTAAAAACATTATTCAGAAACATGAAATATTTAATTGTTGGATTAGGAAATATAGGTCCCGAATATCACGAAACCCGCCATAACATAGGCTTTATGGTAGTAGATGCATTGGCAAAAGAAGCAGGTGCAACTTTCAACGACGGACGTTACGGCTTTACCACTACCCTATCCGTCAAAGGACGCCAATTGTTATTACTAAAGCCTTCTACATTCATGAACCTCAGCGGAAATGCTGTGCGCTACTGGATGCAGAAAGAAAACATTCCATTGGAAAATGTGTTAATAATAGTAGATGACCTTGCCCTACCTTTCGGAACTTTGCGCCTAAAAGGAAAAGGCAGCGATGCCGGACACAACGGTCTAAAACATATTGCTGCTATTCTGGGTACACAGAATTATGCCCGACTTCGTTTCGGTATCGGTAACGAATTTCCACGAGGCGGCCAGGTGGACTATGTGCTGGGACATTTTACCGAAGAAGATCAAAAAACGATGGATGAACGCCTGAAAACAGCAGGAGAGATCATCAAGAGTTTCTGCCTGGCAGGAATTGATATTACAATGAATCAATTTAATAAAAAGTAGTTGGCAGTTAATAACTAACTTTCTCCAAAAAAAATTATGAGTGAAGCAAGAATAGATAAATGGATGTGGGCTGTGCGCATTTTCAAGACACGCACCATTGCTGCCGAGGCGTGTAAGAAAAGCCGCATCAGCATCAATGGAGCATTGGCAAAGGCTGCTCGTACGGTAAAACCAGGCGATGTAATACAAGTACGTAAACCACCTGTTACCTACTCTTTCAAAGTACTGCAAGCCATAGAGAAACGCGTCGGAGCAAAGCTCGTTGCAGAGATGATGGAGAATGTAACGACTCCCGACCAGTATGAATTATTGGAAATGAGCCGCGTCAGTGGCTTCGTAGACCGTGCTAAAGGCGCCGGCCGTCCTACAAAGAAAGATCGACGGAATCTGGAGGAGTTCACTACTCCCGAATTTATGGATGATTTTGACTTTGACTTTGATTTTGAAGAAGAGTAAAAGAGAACACATTATATATATGAGCGAAAAGAAGATAAAATGGGGATTTATTGGTTGCGGAGAAGTAACCAAACATAAAAGTGGTCCCGCCTTTCAAAAGGTAGAAGGTTCAGAAGTGATTGCCGTAATGAGTCGCGATGGAGCTAAAGCCAAAGCTTATGCTCAGGAAAGAGGTATTCCAAAGTGGTATAATGATGCTCAGGAACTGATTGATGACGAGGATGTGAATGCCATCTATATCGCCACTCCTCCTTCTTCACACGCCACCTATGCCATCATGGCAATGAAAGCAGGTAAACCTGTTTATATAGAAAAGCCTATGGCGGTAACATACGAGGAATGCTGCCGTATCAACCGTATCTCAAACGAAACGGGAGTTCCTTGCTTTGTAGCTTATTACCGCCGTTATCTTCCCTATTTTTTGAAAGTAAAGGAATTAGTAGAGAATGGCACGATAGGTAATATTATCAATATACAAATCCGCTTTGCCCAACCTCCCCGGGACCTGGATTATAACAAAGAAAATCTTCCGTGGCGAGTACAACCGGACATTGCCGGAGGTGGCTATTTTTATGATTTAGCTCCCCACCAGATCGACTTATTACAAGATATGTTCGGCTGCATCCTGGAAGCTAATGGATACAAAAGTAATCGTGGCGGACTCTATCCGGCCGAAGATACTTTAAGTGCATGTTTCCAGTTCGACAGTGGATTAGTAGGCAGTGGTTCCTGGTGTTTTGTAGCACACGACTCTGCACGCGAAGATCGCATTGAAGTTATCGGAGATAAGGGAATGATTTGCTTCTCTGTATTTACTTACGATCCCATCGCCCTGCATACGGAAAAAGGAAGAGAAGAAATTCCGGTTGAAAACCCGGAGCATGTACAACAGCCACTCATCCAAGCCGTTGTCGATCATCTTTTAGGTAAATCCATTTGTACCTGCGACGGAGCAAGCGCAACGCTTACAAACTGGGTAATGGACAAGATACTTAATAAACTTTAATTAGTGATTAGGGGTGAGTGATTAGTGATTAGTAGCTATACTATAACCGCATGGTGTTAATCACTAATCACTCACCCCTAATCACTATCAAAGTTCCTTCTTCACCGCCTCAATCAACTCATTATATTCAGCATCCGTCAAGTATACCTTTCCTGGATTCATCTGAAATGTAGCACCATAATCAGGACCATCTACATACTTCGGTGCAAGATGGAAATGCAAGTGTGACAATTTATCGGAATATGCACCGTAATTGATCTTTTCAGGATTAAAAGCTTTCTGCATAGCACGGGTTACACGAGTAACATCTTCCATAAAAGCATTACGGTCTTCATCACTCAATTCGTTCAAATCATTGACGTGGTCTTTATAAGATACAAGACAACGTCCTCTGTAGGTTTGTTCTTTGAACAAAAATACGCGGGATACACTCAATTCAGCAAACTCAATCATCAGATTGTGCAGAGTCTCATTATTCTGACAATACAAACATTCTTTCGGATCACTTTTCATGATATTCTTGATTTATTATTTATGTTTACGGAGCAAAGATAAACTTTCTATCCTTATTCCATGTCGACATTCTCATTCTTTTGTCCCACTAATTTATACACATCTGCATTTTCTCCTACTATCCAGACCACGTCATCTTCCATAAATGGTTCATGTGGATCGGGCGCGTGCAAAGTTTCCTCTCCCCTCTCCACGCCTACAATAAGACAATGATACTGCTCACGAATACCGGACTCACGCATCGTCTTACCTAAAAATATGGAGTGGGCATCTACACGGAACTGACGCAAAATCATCTCACTCTTTTCAACTACATCCGTTTCTAAGATTGCTGCTTTCTCCATCTCCGAGCTAAACTGGTTCAGCTCTTCATCCGTACCTATAACCTGTATTTTATCTTCCGGGAAAAGGCGCACGGAAGCTCCCGGTATATTAATTCTCTTCCTTCCACGGAGAATAGAGACTACATGTATGCCATATTTCTTTCCGAAATTGAGTTCTGCAAGTGTTTTCCCTGCCCATGCCGACTCACCAGGTACTTCAAAATCCGTCAGGTGCAGATCACGGGATAGCAGACGCCCGGCATACTCCGGCTTTTTCTCGCCCATATATTCAGACGCATATCGCGATAACGAAGATTCTGAAAAAACTTCCGTTCTATCATGATAGACTGCTTCTTCAGTTGACGGGATAATATCATCATTGTAACCAGTAAAACCGCTACACCCAGCAACAGGCCGACAGAAACTTTAAACAAACCGGCTATCACAAACATTACAAATGAAACAGCTATCAGTATACGGATAACAATAGTTGCCACCAGCGGTGCACGATTTCCCCGGCTATCATTCCATAAAGTAACAAACTCAGCAGAATGATTCTTTTTAATCATAATAGCCCGCAAGAAAGGTGAAATAAACAAGATGATCACCACTGCTGCAAGCAATCTTCCCCAAATGCCGGGTATATGTTCCAGAAACAACGGAACAAGAAAGCGGAAAGCCAAAGCAACTACTGCAATGCTGACTATGGAATAAACAATCGTGATTCTCGTCAAAGCCAGAATAAATTTCTTCCATAAACTCTCATGATTCATGGTCTGAGAACCGGAAGAATAATGCAACAAAAAGTTTTTCCATTTGACTGGCAAATGCGTATCAACGAAATTAGAGGCCGGTTCGGCAAAACGAATCATATAAGGGGTGAGGAAAGTAGTAATAACCGAAACCGCCACTACAATGGGATATAGAAAATCACTCGTCACATGGAGGGATACACCCAAAGATGCTATAATAAAAGCAAACTCACCAATCTGAGTCAGACTGAAACCACACTGCATAGCCGTTTTCAAAGGTTGCCCTGCCAGCAGAACTCCCAATGTACCGAATAAGGATTGCCCCAAAATTACTGCCAAGGTGATCACTATAATCGGAAGCGCATACTCCACAATCATGGCAGGATCAACCATCATACCTACCGACACAAAGAATACAGCTCCAAAAAGATCCTTCACCGGCTTTACCAGTCGTTCAATACTCTCCGCCTCTACCGTTTCGGCCAAAATAGAACCCATAATAAAGGCACCGAAAGCTGCGGAAAACCCTGTACGGGCAGCCATTACCACCATTCCGAAACAGAGGCCCAGCGAAACGATAAGCAATGTTTCTTCACTCATCAATTTGCGACAACGTTTCAGTAATTCCGGTATCAGATAGATGCCTACCACAAACCAAAGTATCAGGAAAAAGAGAAGTTTTCCAATACTTTCCAGCATTTCCGATCCTTCGAAATTATGCCTCACCGCCATGGTAGACAGCATTACCATCAGCAAATGGCAAGAATATCTTCCAGTATCAGCACACTGAGCACTAACCCCGTGAATTGTTTCTTGCGCATTCCCAGATCATCAAATGCCTTATAAATAATAGTTGTAGAAGACATCGCAATCATACCCCCCAGGAAGATGCTATCCATACGTTGCCAACCAAAGCCTGTACCTACAGTAATTCCCAAAAGGATCATACAAAATATAATGGTACAGGCAGCAATG
>ERZ791618.337-NODE-337-length-25071-cov-1.734650_pt1 | contig 25071 bp, 18 predicted proteins | sample MGYA00510059_ERZ791618 | MGnify/ENA primary metagenome ERZ791618 (study PRJEB30046, sample SAMN00715159) | human gut metagenome | study: EMG produced TPA metagenomics assembly of the A metagenome-wide association study of gut microbiota in type 2...
TGTTTGAGCGCTATACGGAGCTTTTTATATCCAGTTCTTTACTGCGGTTTATCACTGCAATAGCTTATATTGTTCCGACTGGCCTGTTATTGCTGCGGTATTATAGGCAGACGGTACTTCAAATGGCCGATACGGATCGAAAATATGTCAGTATTAAATCATCGCGTTGGCTCATTATGTTTTTCATGCTTTCCATACTTTCCATCGCTCCCAACAAACTATTGGGGCAGGACTCAACAAAGAATATACGCAGTTTCAGCCGTTATGAATATTACCTGTTGGAACAAGCCATAAACGGGAATAACTGGATTCAGCCTTTGGCGGGGAAGAAAGACACCGAGCTGCGACCGCTTATCGTCCCCGGTAAAGGGAAGTTCATCCGGGTACATCCTTGGAATATTACACTACTGCGAAACACCCTCGTGATGCATGAAGGTAAACAGGCGGAAATCAAGAATGACACTCTTTATGTGGACGGCAAACCAACACAACACTGTTATTTCACCAAAGATTATTATTGGGTGGGAGCCAACAACACCATTAACCTGACTGATTCGCGCTTGTTCGGATCGTTCCGCAAGACCATCTGATCGGCAAAGCCTCTCTTGTCTGGTTCTCCAAAGAAAAAGACACCGGAGTGTTTGACGGCTACCGTTGGAATCGTTTTTTCCGGACGGTGAAATGATCTTCCGGGCAGCACGACAATCCCCCGAACAGTAACATAAACGACTCTCAAAACGTATAAAATGAAAGAAATGAAAACAGCTTATTTATCTTCAGCCTACCTCGCTCCTGTCGAGTACTACACCAAACTATTGGCATACGACAAGATTTTTATAGAACAGCACGCCCACTATATGAAACAACCCTACCGTAACCGATGCACAATTACCGGACCGGACGGCGAACTGGCTCTCTCTATCCCCACCGTAAAGCCCGATACACCGAAATGCCCAATGAAAGATATCCGGATTTCCGACCACGGCAACTGGAGACACCTGCATTGGAACGCTATTGAGTCGGCCTACAACAATACTCCTTTCTTCGAATACTACAAAGACGATTTCCGTCCCTTCTACGAAAAGAAATACGAGTTTCTGTTCGATTTCAACGAAGAACTCTGCCGACTGGTCTGCGAACTGATAGATATTCATCCGGTTATAGAACGTACCGCCGAATATAAAATGGAGTTCACCGCCGACGAAGCCGACTTTCGTGAAATCATTCATCCCAAAAAGGACTTCCGGACGGCCGATACAGCGTTCGTTCCGCAGCCTTATTACCAGGTTTTCGAGTCCAAACTGGGGTTCCTGCCTAACTTGAGTATTATAGACTTGCTGTTCAATATGGGACCGGAAAGTTTGCTAATACTAAGCAAACATTAATCATATTCTGTCCAGCCACTGTAAAACAAAACACAAAATATAGAAGAGAAATCATCCTTCGCCTCCTCCACATCGTATAACGCTGTCTCACAACGTTTATTGGACATATAGATCCAGTGTGGTGGATATATAGATCCAGCGCCTTGGGTATATATGCCCAACAACTCAGGTATTAATACTCTGAAAAAGAGGCGTTAGCACCTGACAGCTAAAGTATTAATACTTGACAATATTTTCACTGTGAGCAGACAGAATGCCCTTAACTCCATAAGAGGAGAAATCGTCCCTTCCATGATACATTTATGTCCTCTCTATTAAAAAGCTCATTTTTAACATCTCATTCTCGGCTAAAAGCTTTACTTTTGTATGGTAATCATAAACACGCTTAATCTCAAAATCCCCGCTATGAAAAGGAAATCGTTACTATGCCTATTTCTTATCATATCTGTTGCCATTCACGGAAATATCTATTTTAAGCATTTAGGCAAATCAGATGGTCTGTCACAAATATCTGTACTTTCTATCTGCCAGGACGAACTGGACAGAATGTGGTTTGGTACACTCGAAGGCTTGAACTGCTACGATGGGAACCAAATGAAAACCTATAAACCTTCTCCGGACAATAAAGATTATTTTGGCGGTAATGAAATATCACACATAGTAAGTGACAAACAAGGTAATCTATTCTTTACTTCCGACGGGAAACTGATCCGTTATGATCTACATAAAGATCGTTTTTTATCTCTACCACTACGCACACAAACTCTATTCGCACACAACCATACAATATGGACAGCTGTTAATGATAGTGTCTTCCAATGGGACCGGGAACAAGAAACATTCAGATTCGTCTACCAAGCCCCTTTCCATAAAACAATCATCCGCCTTTATGTAGATGCCAATAACAGTCTCTGGCTGGGTACCCGAAACGGACTTTACAGAACCGATAACATCCATAATCCTTCATCCCCCGTCTGCGTGATTCCAAATATCAACGTGCTTTCATTATACCGGGACAGCCGTGGAACGATGTGGGTGGCCACTTTCCGCAACGGCATGTACAAGATAGAGAACGGAATCAGCCAGCAATTTACCATCCAAAAGGAATTCGGTATCTCCAGCAATGATGTGCGTTGCTTTGTGGAAGACAACGAGGGAAGTATTTGGCTGGGTACCTTCAACGGACTGAACAAGATAGATACCTTAGGGCATATTTCTTACTATCAAAGAGGAAGCAAACCCGGAAGTCTATGCCACTCTTCTATTTTTTCACTTCACAAAGACCGGCAAGGTACTATCTGGGTGGGTACCTACTATGGTGGTGTCAACTACTTCAACCCCGAAGTGGATATCTTTCACCACTATACCGAAAGTATCGGCAACGAAAACGGATTAAGCTTTCCTTTTGTCGGAAACATGGTGGAAGACAAGCGTGGAGACGTATGGATTTGTACCGAAGGAGGTGGTCTGAACTGTCTGGAACGGGAAACCGGACGTTTCACTCACTACCTAATGGACGCAAAATCAGCCCACGGACCTTTCTACAACCTGAAATGCATTACCTACGATGCCGCAAACGACCAACTCTACATAGGTACTCACAAACAGGGCGGCTTGTGCTTCGACATTCCAAGCAAGAAAGTTGTCTTCCACTCCAAAGCATTTGGAAATACCTGGATAAAGGTAACGTTCAGAGATGAGAAAATCTATCTCCTTACGGGAGAAGGGATGTTTGTCAAAGAAGGCAAAGGGAACTTTCAAAAACTATTCCCTCAAACTCCGGAAGCAAATACAGAAGGAAGCAATTTTCTGATAGATTCTCAAAACTACCTTTGGATAACCCATTGGAGGAGAATTGTACGTATCAACATGAACAATCCGCAAGAAAAATATATCTATCAATACGGTGAAAAAGGATTGGGAAACTATTATGTACAGAGCATGGCGGAAAGTCACGATGGTACCCTTTATTTCGGTACCTCCGGAAGCGGCATCTATCGGTTCGACGGAAAAAAAGAGCAATTTACAGCTTGCACAGATATTGATGCCGACTATTGCTACAATATGGATATCACCACCAAAGGTTATCTGGCAATCAGTAACGACCATGGTCTTCTCATTTATCATCCACAGACCAAGGAGAAGCAGATAATTGATGTGGAGAGTTTGCACCTCTCTGCTATCAACGAAGGTTGCGGACTTCTGATTTGCCGTAACGGGGAAACCTTTGTAGGTGGTATAGAAGGCATGAGTTCGTTCATGAACTCCTCGTTGCAGAAAATAGCCCCCAATTACAACCTTTATTTTTCTTCTTTAGTAGTAAACAATCGGGTTATCTCCGTCGGAACGGACGATGGTATTCTGAAAAGTGCTTTACCCTTTGTCCGGCAAATAGAATTGAACCACAAAGAGAATAACTTCTCCATCAGTTTTTCTTCGAACAATTACGTTAATAATACTGACAGAAAAATATATGAATACAAGTTGGAAGGATTCAGCAAAGAGTGGAGCAAAACCAACGGTAATACTGTGGTATTCACCAATATCCCCCCCGGAAAGTACAAACTGGTAATACGTGAACAACAACAGAGTCTACTCGACGAAATACATGCTATCGAACTCCCCATCCTTATTCATCATCCCTGGTGGAACACCTGGTGGATGTGGATTCTTTATCTCTGCACAATCACTGTCATTGGCTGGAATATTTTCAGTGAAGCACGTTCCAAGATGCAACTCCGCGCCTCACTGGCACAAGAAAAACTGGAAAAAGAGAAGAATGAAGAACTGATACAAGCCAAGTTGCAGTTCTTTGCCAATATCTCTCACGAGTTTCGTACACCGCTAACACTCATTATCGCACAAATTGAAGCACTGTTACAAGTCAATAGCCTCTCTCCTTTTCTGCGCAGTCGCTGACAAAAATCTACAGAAACACATTCCAGTTCAAAGAGCTGATCTCAGAGCTACTGGATTTCCGGAAGATGGAACGTGGGAAACTGCATCTAAACGTTTGCCAAATGGACCTCATCCCCTACTTGAGACAAATTCATCAAGATTTCACAGACCAAGCGAACTTACAGAATATACAGTTCATATTCCATACAGAAGCAGAAAACTTGTTGTGCTGGTTCGATGGACGACAATTGAGGAAAGTCTTCACCAATCTACTTTCCAATGCCTTTAAACATACGCCCGAAAAAGGAAAGATAGAATTGTCAATCACCGATAAAGGAGATTCTATTTATATTAAGGTGATAGACTCCGGCAAAGGTATTCCCCCAAAGGCCCTACCGTTCATCTTCGACCGCTTCTACCAGGCGGACGAAAACTTTTCTTCACCCGGTAGCGGTATCGGCTTGGCTCTTTCAAAAGGTATTGTAGAACTACACCACGGTCAAATCGAAGTGCAAAGTGCAATAGATTATGGAAGTATCTTCACAGTAATACTACCCAAAGAAAATCTCTTTAAAGATGACAACGATGTCACCTTCATAGAGGCAACAAAAGCGGAATCTGCAACAATACTCGCACCATTCACAGAAACGACAGAAACAGAAGAATGCGCAGAAACACCGGAACCTATTTTCATTGAAAGGACGGACAAGGACTGCGTACTCATTGTAGAGGATAACGAAGAACTGCTCCAACTGCTTACCGATCTACTCTCGCCACTCTACCGGATAGTTATTGCGATGAACGGCAAGGACGGACTACAAAAAGCAATGGAAGAACGTCCCGACCTTATCTAAGCGATGTCATGATGCCGGAAATGAACGGTATTGAGATGTGTTCCAAGATAAAAACCGACTTCGACCTCTGCCACACCCCCGTAGTACTGCTCACAGCCCTCACTTCGAACGACAAAAAGTTGGAAGGACTGCAATGCGGTGCCGATGAATACATTGGGAAACCTTTCAACAACAAAATGCTGCAAGCTCGCATTGCCAATATACTGCGTAACCGAAAACTGCTAAAACAGAAATTCAGCCAGGAAATGACAACTAGTGAATCTCCTGCTGAAATTGAGATACAAGCACTAGCACTTAACCCTATTGATGCCAAGTTTCTGGAACAGTTAGAGGAAACGGTCAAAGCCCATCTCTCAGACTCAGAATTCGACGTCGGTGCCCTAGCCAAGGAAATGGCTTTAAGCCGTAGCGCATTCTACAATAAACTGAAAGCCTTGAGCTGTATGTCTCCTAACGAGTTCATTATGAATGCCCGCCTGAAATACGCAGCAGAACTGTTGAGAAATCATCCCGAGCTACAAATCACGGAAATAGCCTATCAGGCAGGATTCAGTTCTCTACGTTACTTCCGGCATTGCTTCAAAGCCTGTTTCAATCAGTCACCACAAGAGTACAGAGGAAAGTGAAAAATCCCGTTCTGCTATTGTTGCTGAACGGGATTCACTCTTTGATACCCTGAGCCTATTGATTACATGTTTTTTAAATTTTATTTTATTCTTCGGTTGCTGCCCATTCTTTGGCGCCTTGTTCTTTCAATTTGCTAGTGAAAGCCTTCGCTTTTTCCATCGCTGCTTCCTCGTCAGCAGGAGCAGCATAAGCGTGTCTATATCCTTTCACCTTATTCCATTCACCACGGGTAAAATCGGGAAACGTAACAGCAGCACAACCATTGTCCATAGAGAGTTCACCCAACTCTGCCAAGCAGCACCATTCTGCCAAATCATAAACGTCCATATCCAACGGAAGACCATTCTGCAAGCAGTAAACCAAACGGCTGTCCATAATGAAATCCATACCACCATGGCCGCCTACCTCTTTCGCCATCTCACCATACTTTTTCAGGATAGGATGTTGATACTTCTCTACTAAAGCTACCATCTCCTCTCTCGGCATGAAGCCATGTGAATTCAAGTCGTCCACCTTAGGCTGAACGCCGGAAGCCTTCAACTGCTCTGCATCAAGGGCGTACCCTTGAATAGGATATTTATTGGCAAAACCCTTAGTACCCGTCAGTTGATAAAGGCGGTTGTAGGGTTGCGGAGTCATCACGTTATGCTGGATTTCGATAACCTTACCATTAGCGGTACGAATCAAAGTAGTAGTGTGGTCACCATTACGGAAACTATTACAAACAGAATCGGCATTTTCTTTCACCAAGTCCTTACCTACGACCGATTTGGTGTCCATTGCTACTAAAGTCTCCATACGGTCACCACGATGAATATTGAGGGCCTGCGCCACCGGACCAAGACCATGAGTAGCATATACATCGCCACGATGACGCATATTATAATCCAAACGCCAGCCCAATTTGTCATCCTCACCTTTCTTCCAATAATGCTTCCAGAAAGGAGCAAGATTATGAATATAGGCACCCTGCGCGCGAATTACCTCACCAAACACTCCATGTTGTGCCATATTTAAGGTATTCATCTCAAACCAGTCATAACAACAGTTCTCCAAAATCATGCAGTGCTTACGGTTCTTCTCACTAAGATCAACCAGTTCCCAACATTCTTTCAGGTTCATAGCCGAAGGAACTTCAATCGCTACGTTTTTGCCATTCTCCAATGCGCATTTCGCCACAGGAAAATGATGCAACCAGTCGGTTGCAATATAAACCAGATCAATATCATCGCGTTTACACAATTCTTCGTAACCTTTATCACCCGAGTAAACAGCTGCTTTTGGTAAAGAAGCTTCTTTCAGATACTTTTGACACTTCTCAGCACGCTCCTTTTCATAGTCGCACAGTGCTACAATCTGTGTGCCAGGAATGTAAGTGAAACGTGACACAGCACCCGGCCCACGCATACCTAACCCTACAAATCCCACACGAACTACTTCCATCTTAGGAAGAGCCAACCCGATGACACTCTCTTGTCCGGCAGGTCGTTCGGGAGTTTTCACTACAATTGTTCCTTTATTCCACTCCCATTCCGTACCCTTGTCGTTGACTTGTACAGTAGATTTCTGCATTGTACATGAACCAAACAAGAGGCATATGCCCAATGCTAAAAAATTTGTTATTTTCATACGTAATTATTAATTAAATTATTCTTAGTAGGCTATCTCATATTTCTTTTACTGCTCATACGCACCACAACCTTTCCTTTACCACCTTCCAATCCACATTCTGCCTCCAACATATTGTAACCTTCAATGGGATATTCACCCTTATAGGTATTCTTTGCCGGATAAGTTTTAAAGGTAGCTCCTGCCGGAGCGATGATTTCCATATAAAAATGTTTGCCTTCATGCGTCAAGCGTACCCGGTTCTCTTTTACTTCCACTTGTGCCTTGGTGGAAGCTATCCATGAGACTATAGACTGCGGGCTGAGTAAGTCCACTTCATCCATTATCTCTATTGTGTAATCATTTAACAATTTGAACGTGCGGAATACAGAAGAAGCCTGATCTTTGTATAGAGTAGTCATATCCAGCTTTACAGAAGGCTGCTTCGCATCTGTATGCTCTTCGCAAACAAATGCCTCGCCATTGGCATACTGAATCTTATGGTCGATACTCAACGTATTATGGGAAAAATTGTTATTACGGAAATACTTCCAACGTTGTCCGTCAGGACGTCCGTCCCAAAATCCCGGTAGGGCATAATCATCAGCTCCCAGATCCTCTGTCCAACAAACCCCATTGCTTTCAACAATGAATGTACCTCCATCCAAATGTTGATGCGCTTGACGAGGTTCTCCACCCTTGGCTATCAAAAATAGAGAACCTTTCTTATTTCTATTCCCATTGAAAACTATTATATCATTAATTGTGTTGTGGTATATTTCTAAAGCAGGTATTTTCTCCACTTTTTTAGGTGAAGCATTGTCAAACCAAGGAAGTGACAGAAAGAAAAGCTGATGTAGAAGTAAATTATCCTGCATGGTCAATTTTAACTTTTCCCGATACCATTCAGCCACTTCAGGTTGGTTATACATACGGCTGAATAAGAAAAATGCCGGAGAATTTTGAGCATCAGCCCCCGCATTACCGAAATTAAAAAGACGACCGGACGGAGTAAGTGTCCGTTTTTGATAAAGCGCCGTGCGCTCCAAGCCGGGTAGTTGTGCTATACCTCCCTTTCCATTGTCATTATCAGCCACCGCCTTTAGGTAGAGAGTTAAATAACTGGTAGTATATCCCCAATAAGCAGGGCCCTCATAGCATACGCCATCCGGAGCAAAATGTTTCAGGCAGTTGGGCATATACTTGGCAGCATTATCAAGAATGACAGCGGCCTCTTTCGGATAATCTTCTGCAATACCCAAAGCGGCCAGCACCATACCAGTGTTACATACCACGTTCCAATTGGTTTCTCGTTTCGCCCAACTTCCCAAGCTACCCTTTTCGTATTCACGCAACACACGAACAATGGCACGTTCGTACAAACATTTCTTTACCAAGTCTTTAGTCGAAGTAGGCAGCGCATCATACAACCAGTCATAAGCAATAGCTACGGCAGTTGCCATTTCCGCAGTATCCAAATAGTGAGGTGGATCCCAGTCGGGATAGTTACACACCCACAATAAAGCCTCGTTGGCGGCATCCAAGTATTTCCGCTCACCGTAGGACGGTAAGCTAATGCAAGCGTACCCAAGCGGTTCACATAGGATCGGGATGTCCACAATATATTACCATATTTATCCTTTAAATAAGGTTTCTGCGGAGTAATCACCAATGTATCCGCTTTCGCTTTCAAGAACTCCGCCAACTCACCGGCAAGCCGATTGTTTTGTATCAACTGCTTCACAGCAGCTTCTTCTGCACCAGTGAACAGCAAGCGAGGGTGATTGGAAAGAAAGCGTTGCTGACCATACATATTGCAAACAAAAAGCAACATGAATACAACAACAGTGCATCTGCCCATATTTGCAATCGAATTAAAAAATAGATTTCTCATATTGAAAGAATTAAATGCAACTCCCGTGAATTGTTTTTATGTCATACAAAAACTAATCTGTCAATTTTGTCACATCCATACTCGGTTTCGGATAGTTTTTAGAAGCAATGTAGTGCTTTGTTTCCTCAATCATCTTGGGAGTGACCTCAAAATCATAGTTACCATAATCGCCTACGTGAAATTTTCCGGTCTGAAAGAACCCCCACGCATCGAAAAAGTCCGTAAGATCTGTTTTCAGGAAATCACAGCAAAGCTTAATATATTCATACATATTATGAATAGATGCATTACCTGCCCCTTTATGAGGTTGGTTACGTAAATGCTCCATCAGGTCGGCATAGAAATCCTTATAACCAATCTTATCGGCATAGATTTGAATTTGCCAGAAGGGTATCAACTTATGGAAAGGATCCTTCACACACATGATAAACTGCTTTTCTGGCGCATTAAGTACTTTACTAAAAGCAACCTCATAAATATGACGCTTACTCAAACGGCTGGAATCACCCAAACTCATAGTACCATACATGGAGAAAAGATTATTACTCACTTCTGTCATTCCTCCCCAAGTAAGCCAAGGACGCATCTGCATCACGTGTCCTATCTCATGATGAATACCCCAGTTAGTTGTCACTTCCGGACCTATCGCTGCCTTCATAGTGCCATCTGTACCCTCAAAAGCTACACCGTCACCATCGCGAAACATAAAATAGTTAAAGTTGACACGCGCCAGAATACGCTTCTTTGGTATACGATTATATTTCGTGGCACCCGAGAAATCGTATTGTACCTGCATTACCTTGTCATAATTCTCAGCCAGTTCCTTGCCTTTGCCATAAGTCAACTTTTTTAATTGCTCCACAGGGTATGCTAGTTGAATATATTTCCCCTTCACATCCATAACAGGGCTGACCGCATTATCTAATAGACGGTTCCAGTCTTCGTTACTCTGTACAGTAGCGTCAAAGTACCCATTTACCTTCCCAGTTACAAAGTGAATGGTAACTGCCGGTGCAGTGTCGGGGTCATCCGCGAAATAGTCTACATACACATTACCGGCTTTCTTCACATTGATTACGTTCACACCTTCGTGTAACAGTATCTCTTGTTTTTTCAGTCCCCAGCCTTCGGGGTCTTTTGTCGGTTGATAGCCTAGAGTCGGTTGACGCATCCAGTCTGGAATGAGCAGTCCTACGGTGCGTCCGTGAAGGTCACCCACCAATACTACATTTTCTCCAGCTTCCAAATAGACCCCGGTAATGTTTTCGTAACGACTGTATCCGTTGGTGAGTTTGAGTTGTTGCTCCAGTACCTTATTTGAGGGTATAGGCTTATAACTCTGTAACAAGTAGGCCGAGTTATAATCACCTCTCAGCATTTTCTCGGCCAATTGCTTCATTAGCTGGGATTCCATGCCTTTCAAATGTTTGTCTTTAAAGTTCTTAGACAGAGATGATGCTGTCCAATCAGTAAAGTTAGTAAGGTCCTTGTTTACTTGATAGGTGGAGTAAGAGGGTGTTTGCGCATAGAGTACCCCCGCCAAACTACAAAAGGCAGCCACTGTCCACTTGCGAAGTTGTTTCATATTTATAACGTAATAAAGATTAATTTATATACAAAGATAAATAAAAGACCGCCTATTCTAACAGGTTGTGCTAAAATAAGCAGCCTTCATTTCAAATAGCGCCTCTATTTTATTTAATAGAAGCGGCTATACGACTACCATCATATTGTACGGCCATCAACTTATATCCATTTTCCCAAGCAGTATTCATCTTATAGGATTTCTTACTACCTTCAAATACACAAATAAGTTTATTGTCGGCATTGAGCACTTCGAAAGCTACTACATTTTGCCAGTTATTAACGGTAATAGTAGAAGTGGTGATTCCTTCATCGTTGGTTTCTTCTTGATATGAAGCTATACCGGCTATAACATTCTTCTTATCCTTGAAGATATCTACGGTGTTATCTACAATATATTCTACAGCATCTGTACATTTAGGTAATCCCAAGGCAACGATACGATTTCTTACATTGGCTATCTCTGTTTCAGTGATGGTGAATTGTTTGTTGGTATAATCACCAATCATCATATCGATGGGTGATAAGAATCCCCACTTCTCAAAGAAACCAGTCAAGTCCATACCAGCCGATACGCAACTATTATAAACAAATTCGAGTTGGCACAAACCATCGGTTGTCGGATTAGCTGTGGTACGTACTTTCTCATAGATGTCTGCATAGAAACCTCCGTGATCGGTCCGTTTCATCGGAGTGTTTCCTTTCACTTCGCCAAAGTAGAGTTCCAATTGCCAGAACGGAACTAATTTGTTGAATACATCGCTTTCGGCATTATGTGCCTTTTGACCTGCCATAATGCTATTGAAAGCCGACACATAACGATCCTGAACAGTCAAACGTGACGGCTCGTTGTAGACCTTAGTTTGTACATAAATGGCAGTAATGTTGTTTGTTACCTCTGTCATGCCATGCCATTTCAATCCCGGACGAGTTTGATGAATATGTCCCAATTCGTGTGCAGGTCCCCAACAATTGGCCGCCATTTGGGTCTCATCAGCCAGATAATTCAAACTACTTTCAATGTAGGCTGTATGATAATCGGTAGCATACATAAATGAGCCACTATTATAATGGACATGGAAATAACTACGATTATGAAACATACGATCATACTTTTCCAATCCCAAGAACTCTTGCTGACGATAAATCATATCATCATAAAGGTTAATCAGGTTATCTACATCCTTAGTATAATTCAAGAAACTGCGCGTAGTAAACGTAAGATGCACATATTTACCTATCACATCAAAGTGAGTATCTACACTATTATTGAGTAACTCTTTCCAACGTCCTTTCAGTTTTGGATTTTGACTATCGTAATATCCATTTACCTTACCCGATGCAAAATGCAGAGTGATTTCAGGGGCATTTTCATAATCATCTTTGTGATACATCACATACACAAGTCCTTTCTCTTTAATGCTAATAGTATTAACACCGTTTACAATGGTATATTCCGTTCCTCCAAATCCATCTTGTCCTGGTTTGTCGAGATTCTGTACACGGATATTCACTTTATCCAATCCATTCAAATCGGCCATTACTACCAAGTTCTCTCCGGCAGGAACAAAGATTCCTGTTGGATTATCAAGTAAACTATATTTAGCTGTTTTATTAACAGCAGCATCGATATCAGGATGCGGATAAGCCTTATAGTTGGCAATACGGAACTCACGTTGGTACTCATTATTATACATAAACCAAGCCAAAGTCTTGTAAAATGAACTCTTACAATTCAAAATATCCTCTTCGGTGACGGTAGGCTTCAAGTCAGTGCAAGCGATATCAGTAAACAGTTCATCATATTTGAAAGCATTGGGATCTTTTTGGAAGAACTGCATTTCTTGACACCGCAATGGTTTGCTCATATTATAGCAAGTACTGATAGTAAATTTTACCTTTGTCACATTGCTTTGGGAAGCATTGAAGTCTGCACGTGTAGAGTTGGCGTTATCAAATGTCCCTTCGTATACTTTCACATATTCTGCACTACGTGTTTTATTAACATCGGTCAACACTTCAATCTTCACATCTTTAAAACGATTAGCAGAATAGGTACAATGATAAATGATGTAGTCCAAATCTACCGGTTCATCAAAAGTATATTCAATATACTGAGGATATACCAATCCTATTGGAGCTTTCCAATTCGCTTGCCATTCGGTAGTCAAATCATTATCGAAAGTTGCATCATAATTTCCACCGGGCACACCACCATCACCTTCCGCACTGTTGGGAAACAGTTGAATATCGTTGCCCTCTTCAGGTGCAACAGGTTCGTAAACATCCAGTCCTTTTTGCACCACATTAATAACGGTTGGCTCCAAGTCGGACATTTCATCACTATCGGCAAACACAATTTCACCCATACGTTTTGCTCCCTTGTTACTCTCTATTTTAAAGAGGTATTGTTTGGTAACAGTTTCCTGCGGAGCACGGGTATCAGGTTGAGTCTCTTTTATTATCCAATCGGGGAGGGTAATAATATAGTCTACATTCGAAGTTACTTCCACCAATACTTTATCTCCGGCAGCATCGATATTCATGTTCTGAGGAGATACCAAAATAGCTTGTTGGTAACCTAACTGCGCTACACGTACAGTATCTGTTTGAGAAAATGCCTTTACATAGAATTCACCTCTACGCACATATTTGTCTTCACTCAAAATAACACTTACAATCAAATTGTCATCTTCATTACGAGTCACACTACACCAGCCTTGTAGTTCTTTGCTCAATTCTACAGTCCATTCTTCGTTACAACGAACCTCCAGTATCCGTTCTCCACTGTTTTGGTCAAAGTTCACATTGTAGCTGTCTAAGAGCAAAAACGGAGTGAGCGGTATATCAAAATTATAATCGTCACAGCCAGTTAATATAGTCATCCCAAAGAACACCATTATAACCCAACCAGCTATTTTTTTTAATAAATTACTCTTCATAGTATATTTTCTTTCTGTATTAGATACTTTATTTGCCTTCCCCCTCATCCCTAATAGACATGAGAGAGAAAGCTTTTTCTTTAATTATAGTAAGGGTTTTGCACAATATGCGGGCATTTGTTAATTTCCTGATAAGGAATTGGCATTAGATATTGTCCCTTATGGAAATTTCGCGGTAATGGAAGATCCATCGGAGTAAAATCTTCCACCTTAGTAGCATTAGTATTCAGTCCGCGATCGGGCATTCCACAATGTTGCTCTGCTATTTTCCAACGACGAATATCGAAGAATTTATGACCTTCTAAATATAACTCGTTCATACGTTCTGCACGTACAATCTCTCGCATCCCCTCTTGAGTGTTTTGGTAACCAGGATTAGTAGAATACTTATCCCAAGCCTCATCTACACTAGGAATACCGGCACGTTCGCGTACTTTATCCAAATATACTTTAGCTTCGGATAAACGATCCAACTCAACTAAAGCTTCAGCATAGTTTAAATAAAGCTCTGCAAGACGGAATAACGGAAATGGATATTCTATTACATTCCATTCAGCGGACGGTACAACACCCTTTTTATTTCCAAATCCAGAAATAGAATACTCCTGATCGGTACGATTACCACGACCATGAGGATCATCTCTCAACAAATGGATTCTGATAGCACGCTTAGCCGGATCAGCACTAATTTCTTCATTGTTATATTTACCAAATTCAAAATATCCATTATGATAGGTAGTCCACGCATAAAATCGGGGCTCACGATCGGTGCAAAGACGCATTACCTTATCACTACTAGGAGTAAAATTAGCATATTTCACAAGATCCTCATAATTGTTTCCATCACAATTTTCCGGAGCACTAATATATTCATAACGTTCGTCATAGTCGAACGTTTTATCCTTATTTATTGGAAGCCCGTTTTTAGTGTAAAATGCTTCAATGGTTTGCAAAGTAGGACAGTTAGTCATACTGATACCAGCAAACTTACCACCGAGCGTCTGACGAGGCGGACAGCGACGCTGTATTCCATAATAGTCATCATTACGTGTGTCAGCCCAAATAATTTCCGGATTATTCCCTGTCTGATTGTCGATATTGGTATATCTCAATCTTCGTTGTGCTTTATTGGGAAGTCCCGGTTTAGCATCACTTGGTTCACCGGCATCCGCATCGTGATAGAGATGGAATTTAGCTTTTTCCACTTCATCAATTGCATACTTTGTTTGGGTAGCACTTATTTCCCATTTTGCTTGACTTTTCTCTTGAGCTATTAACTGACGTCCATCTAACGGACTACGGAAATCGGCATACATTTCTGTGTTTCCATTATAGAGCGGTGAAGCAGCATAGAGGTAAACTCTGGATTTCAATGCTAATGCTGCAAGACGTGTGGCACGACCATAATCTTTTCCACTCCATGTAGTAGGTAGTCCGCCTTCAGACATTGCTTCATCCAATTTTTCGTTAATAAAGGCCACTACTTCGTCTATACTACTACGTTCGGGAAAACCACTAATGGGTGTTTCTAAATCTATAACACTGCGAATAATCATGGTCGGACCATACGAACGCATAGACAAGAAATGATAATAAGCTATCAAAAAATTAGACTCTGCCAAATATTGTTTTTTCATTTCGTCTGTTACATATTCGTTGGACACTTGTTTCAAGCTTTCTTGGAACATGTAGCATTGATGAATACCATTCCAAATAGTAGACCATGTATTACTAGTAAATCCCAAACTGACAGGACTATAATAACCGTATTTGAAAGTGGTAAACAATTCTTTGGTAACAGCTGTGAGTTCTTCCGCAAGCCAATAACTGTTACCGAAAGTTCTGTTAGCCGGTAAATAGCCATAACAAGAATAGAGATATCCTCTTACCGCACCTTCCGTCTTCCAAGTATCCGATTCTTGTGCACGTTCATCGGGGACAATGTCTAGATAATCGCAAGAACTAAGTTGCCCCATCATTCCCAATACGATTAAAAATTTTGCTATCTTTTTCATATAGAATTCTTATTTATTATTAAAGGTTACTTGAATACCAAAATTGATGATACGTTGAGTGGGGTACTTCATACCACTACCGCTCCCCATTTCAGGATCCCAATAATCGAAAGGGGAAAATGTCAACAGATTCTGTCCGCTTAAGTAGAAGCGCCAGCCTTTGAAAGTATAACCCACTTCGGCATTTTTCAGTTTCAAAAACGAACCATTACGTAACCAATAGGTTGAGTTTTGTGTATTATTGCCATTGTTTTCCAATGTCAAACGCGGATATTTGGCATCAATATTTTGGTTTTCAGTAGTCCAGTGGTCATCGGCTATGTATTTAAACAAGCCGCGGATACGTGCCTCACCAAAAGGATGGATACCACTCATCAAAATTGAAGTCTTAGCTACTCCTTGAAAGAAGAAAGAGAAATCCCATTTCTTGAATTTGATAGAAGGACCAAAACCATATACTATTTCCGGGTCTTGCGGATTGCCCACATAACGTCGGTCATTGCCATCAATCACATTATCATATTCACCACGGTAGTTAGGAGATTATGATACCAAATATCCCCAGGTTGTGGAGTGTATCCCAAAGCTTTTTGATCGGGGTTATTATGGATGGTCTTTTCATCGGGGAATAATCCGTTGTCAATATAGAGCAAATATTGCCCTAATGAATGCCCTACCGATGACAAGTTAGGATATTCTTGGAAAGGAGGCTCATCTCGTTCCAAAATGGTATTGTGCGCATAGGTGAATGTTCCCTTGAAAGAGAGAAAAAGATCTTTGTTCACCTGTTTGTTATAATCTATCGACAAATCCATACCTATATTTTTCATCTTACCTAAGTTAGCATATACCGTTGCTCCGCTCAAACCCAAGAAATCGGGGATTGTACTACCTCGACTCAAGAAGATGTCTCTACGAGTCTCTTTGAATGCTTCGACTGTCAGATTAAAACTATTATAAAGTTGAAGATCAATACCTACATTTATCTTTTCTCCTATTTCCCATCCCAAATTTGGATTAAAGAAACGAGACCATTTAGGTCCCTTGTAAGTTACCCTGTTTCCACCGACACCTGTAGTGTATCCAGGACTACCACCCAAATCAATATCTTCAAGATAAGTAAATCGTCCGGCTCCGGTATTATCATTACCTACCAATCCCCACGATCCACGCAGTTTTAAGTTGGAAATCACAGGACGAATATTATCCCAAAATTTCTCATTTGATATGTTATATCCTACAGCGATAGATGGGAAGAAACCATAGCGGTTACCTGATGCAAAGTTTTCCGAACCATTGTAACCAAAGTTAGCTTCAGCCATATAGCGACCATCGTAAGCATACGACACACGTCCGGCAATACCCTGTTTGCGCTCAGGCAGTGAGGAAAAAAGGTCAGTCACATTATTTGTATTGTACTGCTGACGATTAAACAAAAACATGGCATTCACATCGTGTACACCGCCAAAGGTATGTTTATAGTCTAAAGTAGCTTGCAGATAGAGTTTACGGTTACCGCTATGCGAGCCCGAGGTTTTAATAGCAGTACCACGTTCATTGCCCGTTCTACGAAGAGTATATTCACCGGTTTCGTCATTTTGAGAAGCGACCTCAAAAGCATTATAGTCACTCACACGAGTGGCATTACTGCTTGAATGGTTTTTGTAAGAGAATAATCCATTGAATGTCAATCCTTTTATAAACATACCCAAATCCCTGCTGCAACTTAAAATTGGCAGTAATAATACTGGTATGGTTTGTTTTGTATCCGGTCACGTAGTCAGCTACAGGATTCATATATCCACCGGTAGCAAATGGGCCCCCACTTTTATCCCCCCACATAATATCTTCGGTATCATATCCATAACCAGCAGGAAAAGAAACAGGATAGTCTACAGGATTGTGTTCCATAGTAGATGCAAATAAAGAACTTGTACTAGCATTCGGTCCTTTCCAATCTTTAATAGAGGCATTCAAACCCAATGACAGTTTAGTAGTAGGAGTCGCTTGTACATTCAAGTTATTAATAAAATCGTGTTGGTTACATTGATGTTATTATTATAGCTGAAACCATATTTCTCGCTCAACGAGTTCAAGTTACCATCGCTGTGTTTCACACCCACACTCATAAAGTAGTCCATTTTTTTGTTACCTCCACGAATATTGAAGTTGGCACGCTGGGCAAAAGCATTTTTTTTGAACATCTCATCATACCAATCTACATTAGGATAAAGATAGGGATTGAGTCCGGCACGTGTTCCTTCTATCTTTTCCCTACTATAGGGAGTAGCAGCCGAAGTGGGGCGAGCGGCTCCTTCATTATAAGCTTCCATATAGGTTACACCATCAGCCATTTCAGGAACTTTGGTTAGCGAGGTCAAGGCTCCCTCTAAGCGAAAGTTAATAATAGGCTTGTCGAGATCTTTACCACTTTTGGTAGTAATAATCATTACACCATTGGCGCCGCGTGTACCATATAGCGCAGTAGCAGTAGCATCTTTCAAGATAGAGAAACTCTCGATAGCTTCAGCATCGAGTGAATTCAATTCAGTACTGCTGATTTCCACACCATCCAAAATAATAAGTGCACCAGTTGCGCCACTAAAGGTAGATTTACCGCGAATCCAGAAACTGGCCCCATCGGCACCCGGTTCACCACTACGTTGTACAGCAATGACACCCGAAAGACGTCCGGCAAATGAAGTAGACAAACTAGAAGAAGGTACCTTTAATTCAGCAGGTCTCACCTGTGTCACAGCACCAACCAAACTTTCTTTCTTTTGTCCTACGCCAAAAGCAGTCACAACCACTTCATCCAATGATTCAGTAGCTTCACTCAACTCAACTGTATAAGTCTTCAAATGACTTATACTGATTTCTTTGCTCTCATACCCCAAATAAGAAATGATAAGCACATCTCCTTTTGATGCTTTCAAAATAAATTCACCATCAAGATTAGTAGTAGTACCAACAGTAGTTCCCTTTACTTTGACAGCTGCACCAATAACTGGTTCACTCGTTTTTCCATCCAAAACAACACCTCGGATTTCGCCCGTTTTTTGTTGTGCTCCCATAGAATTAACTAAAATCACCTCATTTCCATTTACTCCATTTGCGAATGAAGAATTCGAAATGAAACAAAGACCTAAAGTCAACAAAGGAAGCGCACTAAGAATTATGCCACTTTTCTTTTTCATAATAATAAAGAGTTTTTTGTTTTCATAATAAAAGTTTTATTTTAGATAAAGGGTTAATTATTTACAGGCACAAAAGTGAATAATTCCATTCAAATAAAGAGGATATTTCATCTATTTCAGGTACTGAATTTGTCTTCTCCATGAAAAAAATCTATTTTAACACAACAGAGAGAGGATTAACGATTTCTTTCCTAAAAAAGCTTCTTACCGGACAAAACGTTAAAAACAAAAGTGAAAACACAAACTCCCCTTCGAATGGACGGAATATCCCCCTACCTATTTTATATAGGAATAACTTTGCAGCATAAAAACATCTAACATATAATATCTAATAACATGATTAAATTTATAAAGAAGAATCCGGCAATCCCCCAAAGATGGATTGTACTTACTGCATTGGCATATTCACTAACTGCCGCACAAGCTCAAACGCCCCAAGCAGAAAAAGCATTTATCAAAGAGAATATGGAATTCGCCACCAAACAATATAGTTTGATGATGCAAACCCCTGCACAAGGAAAAAATGGAAAAGCTATCATGCCACACAGTATACGCAAAGACGGTACTCCCAGCAAAGGAAGTATTTACCTTTGGACAGCAGGCTTTTTCCCTGGTACATTATGGTATCTATCAAACTACACAGGCGACAAAGCTTTGCAAGACTCTGCCTTAGTTTATACACATCAAATGGAACCCGCAAAGACCTTCACAGACAATCATGATATTGGATTCATGATGTATTGCAGCTATGGTAATGCCAATCGCTTCGCACCAAAAGACGAATATGAGGACATATTAGTAGAATCGGCACGTTCACTCTGTACACGTTTCCGCCCTCAAGCAAAAGTCATTCAATCATGGAATGGATTTCGCAGTTGGCACGGTGACAAAGTATATGATTTTCCTGTTATCATCGACAATATGATGAATCTAGAACTATTATTCCATGCCTCCAAAGTGACGGGTGATGAAAGTTTTCGTAAAGTGGCTATTTCACATGCAGAACAAGTAATGCACCATCAAGTACGTAAGGACTACAGTTGCTTCCACATCATATATTATGATAAAAAAACAGGCAAGCCCATCAAAGGAGAGACTTCTCAGGGATATTCCGATAATTCAGCCTGGTCACGTGGACAAGCTTGGGGAATCTATGGATTTACCATGTGTTACCGTGAGACGAAAGACAAACGCTTCTTGAAAACTGCAGAAAAGATGGCAGACTTCTACCTTGATCATCCCAACCTTCCTTCCGACAAGGTTGCCTGGTGGGACTTTAACGCCTTTCAAGAAGGTTACACACCCGGTATCCGTTCCAACGCCTGCAAAATGGTAAATAACTACCGCGACGCTTCCGCCGCAGCCTGCGTAGCTTCGGCATTACTGGAACTGAGTACTTATAGCAAAGGTAGCAAAAGCAAGAAATATCTGGAAAGTGCCAAACAGATTCTACATGCACTAGGTAGTACCAACTACCGCGCCGAGCTAGGTAAGAATGCAAACTTTATACTGATGCATAGTGTAGGTGCCGTACCTCACAATTCAGAAATAGATGTGCCGCTAACGTATGCCGACTACTATTTCATCGAAGCTTTACATCGTTATAACCGAATGCTGGACGGAAAAAGTCCACTATAAATAAAAGGAAAAAACATGAAAAGAAAGAATTATCTAATCTGTTTACTAACGGCTATAATACTACTGCCAATAGGAGTACAAGCCAAAGACAAGAAAAAAGGAAAGAAGAATATTCCCATGACGGAAATTCAAACCACTGGCACCCAAGATCGCGCCATATGGGTAAAGCTACTTTGGAAAATATCATATCCTGTCATCCATAACCTCGCAGAAGGAACACTACACCAGAATATGCCCATTGAGACCCGTAGCGGTGAAACAGCAGGCTACAAAGACATGACACATCTGGAAGCTGTAGGCCGCACACTCGCCGGGGTTGCCCCTTGGCTAGCACTCCCCGATGATGATACAGAAGAAGGCAAACTACGCAAGCAGATGCGTGAAGAAGTACTGAAAGGATTAAAAAATGCAGTAGATCCTGCATCACCCGACTTACTGAACTTCACCAAACACGCTCAACCTATCGTAGATGCCGCCTATCTGGTACATGCCTTCCTCCGCGCCCCCAAAGCTTTATGGGAACCATTGGATGAAGTTACAAAAGAACGCTATATTAAATCCTTCCAATCCTTACGTGATCGTACTGGTGCTTACAACAACTGGTTACTCTTCACCGGACTAACAGAATCATTTCTGTTGGGAAAAGGTGTACAATACGACCAGTTCCGTATTCGTGTAAGTAAAAATAAGGTAAAAGAATGGTATGTAGGCGATGGCTGGTATAGTGATGGTCCATCATTCAGTATGGATAATTATAACGCCTACGTGATGCATTCTATGATGGTAGCTATGCTGGAAAATCTTTTACCTAAACGTTGGGCAAGTCAGAAGGAGCTAGACGAAGCTATGAACCGCATGATACGCCACTCTGAATTTTGTGAACGTATGATAGCTCCCGATGGCACATATCCCGCTTTCGGACGTTCGGTTACTTATCGTACCGCTGCATTCCAATCGTTAGCAGACGTAGCTCTACGCAAAAAATTGCCCTCACACGTTTCTCCCGCCCAAGTACGTTGCGCCCTGACTGCCGTACACCGAAATATGTATGAGGGAAATCAGAACTTCGATAAGGATGGTTGGTTAGTGCTTGGCTTCAACGGTCATCAGCCAGAATGTGCTGATGGTTATACCTCCACTGGCAGCCTTTATATGGCAACCTTAAGTTTTCTACCTCTCGGTCTTCCCGCTGATGATCCGTTTTGGACAGATGCATACGCAGATTGGACTAGCAAAAAAGCTTGGAAAGGAGGACATCTACACAAAGATTACAAAGTGGAATACTAAAACAGGGTTATCAAATGGTCCAGAAACCAACCTTTACAACTTAGCAAGGCATGAAAATTTGTTATAAACAATAAAAATGTTGTGATTAAATAACCAATTACCATCCTCCTGTATTATCCTCTAGTATAACGGTATAGAGTTAATACAAGGGGATGGATCCAAATGGTTTAATCCGTATACCACTATCTTTTACTGCATAGCAATCTCACAATACTACCTGTAAATCAGCGTTGACAAATATTCCTCAGCAAACATCTCATTGGCAACTTCCAACAAAGTCTCTGCAGTCAAAGCCTCTATACGTTTAAAGACAAGCTCGGATGATTCGTACTTATGGTAATGCAGGAAAGTTTTCGCCATGCCCAACGCATTATTCTCAAAATTATCGGAGGCCACCCCGATTTGTCCGATCAACTGCTTCTTGGCTGCCGCCAACTGAGAAGAAGTCATTTTCACATCCCGCATTCGTTTCAGTTCCTTATAGGTCAATTTCAAACAAGTATCCATATCTTCAATATCCGTCCCGAAGTAGATGCAGAAAGCACCTGTATCGGTATAAGAAGTCAGATTGGATTCGACATTATAAACCAATCCCCTGCGTTACGAAGAGAAACATTCAGTTTGCTGTTCATTCCAGGACCGCCGAGGATATTATTCAGCAGATAGAGTGCGGTACGTTTGTCGTCGTATGCATTATATCCACGGCTACCAATCATTACATGTGCCTGATGTGTGTCTTTAGTTACCGTTAAATGTTCAGGAATATAAAGAGGCGGAGGCGTACGGCGGTTCTCAATTTCCACTGCAGGAATATCCGACATATATTTTTCTGCCAGACGGATAATTTTCTTGAAATCATATTGTCCTTGAACGAAAAACACCATATTCCCCGGCTGATAGAACCGACGGGTAAAGGACAGGACATCCTCCGTGCGAAAACTCCTCAGAAGTTCCGGTTTCCCCAGAATGTTTCTTCCCAGCGGATGATTACGGAATATCATATCTTCAAAATCATCGAAGATCAATTCGGAAGGATTGTCTTCATAGGATTGGATTTCGTCAATAATCACTTCTGTTTCCTTTTCAATCTCATGTTGCGGAAAAGTAGAATGGAATACAATATCCCCCAGTACTCAAGCGCACGTTCCAGATGTTCTGTCAGGAAGGCGGAATAGACAACCGTTTCTTCTTTATTCGTATAAGCATTGAGGTCACCGCCTACATTCTCCATTCGGTTGAGAATATGCCAAGCTTTCCGTTTCACCGTTCCCTTAAAAATAAGATGTTCTACAAAATGAGCCATTCCCTGTTCATTTGCCGCTTCATCACGGGTGCCGGCATCAATCGCAAAACCACAATAAGCTACTTTTGAAAGCGTCGGTTCATGGATAATACGCAGGCCATTAGGTAATGTATATTCGTTGCAATGCATTGTTTTCTACTTCCTTATTGAATTAATGCCACAAAAATACAATAAAACTTATTGCTGTTTATAGAAAATTGCAGATATTTGTGGACTATAACAGTTACAACGTATATGGAAAAGATAGGAATTTTCTGTTCTGCCTCTGAAAACATTGACAAAATGTACTTCGAAAGTGCTCGCCGAATAGGCGAATGGATAGGACAGACAGGCAAAACGTTGATTTACGGAGGAGCCAACCTCGGACTTATGGAATGCGTAGCACGCACCGTAAAAGAAAACGGGGGTAAGGTCATTGGAGTAGTCCCGACCAAACTGGAAGAAAATGGTAGAGTAAGCTCTCTACTGGACGAGGTGATTCATACCCGCAACCTGAGCGACCGCAAAGATATAATGACGGAAAAGTCGGATGTATTGGTGGCACTGCCTGGAGGCGTAGGCACACTCGACGAAGTTTTCCACGTTATAGCTGCCGCTTCTATTGGCTACCACCACAAGAAAGTTATCTTCTATAACGAATATGGTTTCTACAACGAGCTGCTGAAAGCACTCAAAACCTTGGAAGAAAAAGGCTTTGCCCGCCAACCTTTCTCAACCTATTACGAAATAGCAAACACTCCGGATGAACTAAAAGAAAAAATAAACTGATCATATGATAGACTCCATTAAACAACTTTTGCAACAGGAAGCACAAGCTGTGCTCAATATCCCTGTAACAGACGCTTATGAGAAAGCAGTACAACTTATTGTTGAACAGATACATCAGAAGAAGGGAAAACTAGTAACTTCCGGTATGGGGAAAGCCGGACAAATTGCGATGAACATTGCTACCACTTTCTGTTCTACGGGTATTCCCTCTGTATTTCTGCACCCTAGCGAAGCACAACATGGTGACTTGGGTATCCTGCAGAAAAATGATTTGCTCCTGCTTATCTCCAACTCCGGCAAGACGCGTGAAATCGTCGAACTTACCCAACTTGCTCACAATCTGGACCCGGAACTGAAGTTTATCGTTATCACCGGAAATCCCGACAGCCCGCTGGCCAACGAATCAAACGTCTGTCTGAGCACCGGTAAACCTGCCGAAGTTTGTACGCTGGGTATGACTCCTACTACTTCGACTACTGCCATGACTGTTATCGGTGATATTCTGGTAGTACAGACCATGAAGGAAACCGGATTCACCATTGCCGAATATTCGAAACGCCACCACGGAGGTTATCTGGGAGAAAAATCAAGATCACTATGCGAAAAGTAATCGGTATCGGAGAAACAATCCTCGATATCATCTTTCGGGGAAACCAGCCTTCCGCAGCCGTACCGGGAGGCTCTGTATTCAACGGCATCGTATCCTTAGGCCGGATGGGAGCAAACGTCGGTTTCATCAGCGAAACCGGTAACGACCGCGTGGGAAACATTATCCTGCAATTCATGCGTGACAACAATATCCCGACCGACCATGTGAATGTATTCCCTGACGGGAAATCACCGGTATCTCTGGCTTTTCTCAATGAGCAAAGTGATGCCGAATATATCTTCTACAAGGATTACCCCAAACAACGTCTCGATGTCCTGTTCCCCAAACTGGAAGAAGACGACATTGTCATGATAGGCTCCTACTACGCCTTGAATCCGGTATTGCGGGAAAAGATTCTCGAACTGCTCGACCAGGCGCGCGAGAAAAAAGCTATTATCTACTATGACCCCAACTTCCGTTCT
>ERZ791618.342-NODE-342-length-24895-cov-2.289130_pt1 | contig 24895 bp, 14 predicted proteins | sample MGYA00510059_ERZ791618 | MGnify/ENA primary metagenome ERZ791618 (study PRJEB30046, sample SAMN00715159) | human gut metagenome | study: EMG produced TPA metagenomics assembly of the A metagenome-wide association study of gut microbiota in type 2...
ACAGTAGCATATCGTATTGTCGAAGGTAACAAAGAACGTGTACAGTTGTACCGTGGTGTTGTTATCAAGATTGCCGGTCACGGAGACAAGAAGCGTTTCACTGTACGCAAGATGTCTGGTACCGTAGGTGTAGAACGTATTTTCCCAATCGAATCACCGGCTATCGATAGCATTGAGGTGAACAAGGTAGGTAAAGTTCGTCGCGCTAATTGTACTATCTGCGTGCTCTTACCGGTAAGAAAGCAAGAATTAAAGAAAAAAGAGTTAATAGCTAATTTGTTATACTCTAATTTCGAGATAAAAAGAGGAGACTTCGCAAGAGTTTCCTCTTTTTGTTTAATGTAGGTAAGCTGTTTGATCCATGCAAAGGATCGGGTGCAGGTACGTGGTATCTGAATTTACAGAAGTATTTTTTCTTTGTTATGCGAAACTACTATATATCATATATTAAGAAATGAAAAGGATTATCTTGTCAATGCTGTGCTTGGCTGCGTACATTAGCCTTGTGGCACAAAATATTAGTGGAAACCTGGTGGATGAAGCGCAGCAACCGCTTCCTTATGCTAACGTAGTGTTGCAAACTATAGATTCTGTCTTTGTAACCGGAACTACTACTGGTGAAAAAGGTGAATTCAAACTCCAGAAAATCGCTGCCGGAGACTATCGGCTTGTGATTTCCAGTATCGGTTATCAACCGTTATATCTTTCTCTCCAAGGTTTTGAACGTACTGCCGATGTAGGTACGCTAACTCTGGCAGACGCTTCGCAAGAGTTGGGTGAAGTAACTGTCACCGCTTCCAGCAGGGTGAGCCGGGCAGACCAAAAATTGATATTTCCCAGTAAAAAGCAAATCAGTGCATCCAATAATGGGGTAGATATGTTGCGTCATCTGATGTTGCCCCGGCTTCGTGTCAATAGCATAGATGGTAGTGTAGGCATGACCGACGGTAGCAGTGTGCAACTCTGTATCAATGGGCGAAAAGCTACAAAGGAGGAAGTCACCGCTCTGTTGCCTGAAGAGGTTATACGTGTTGAATTCCAGGAAGACCCGGGCTTGCGTTATGGCGATGCAGGTGCGGTGATAAACTACATTGTCCGCCGTTATGAGGTGGGAGGTTCCTTTGGCTACAATGGCATGCAAAGCCTGAAGAGTGGCTTTGGCAATCATAACCTGACAGGAAAAGTGAATTTCAAGCAATCGGAGATCAGCTTTTACTACGGTAACCGCCTGCAATATTTCAACGAGATATGGTTCGATAAGAATGAAACGTTCACTTTTGAAGATGGCAGTCAGTACCATCGTAGCCAGTATGCTGAGGCAAACAAGAAGAAGAACTTGCAGCAATGGGGTGCTGTAACTTATAATTTACAAGAGTCCGATAAGTATATGCTGAACGCTACTGTAGGCTTTTCTCACTATAATGATCCTGACTTGCGAATGAAAGGGAAACTACATACCGAAGAATTTCCCAATTCCGTAACCGACCGTGAAGAGTGGAACCATGACCGCAACCTCAGTCCTTATCTGGATATTTATTTTCAGAAAAACCTGAAACATAAGCAATTCCTGGCCCTCAATGTGGTGGGTACATATATTAATACCAAGAATCGTAGCAGCTATACCGAATTGTTGTCCGGAGAACCGGTGGTAGATTACTATTCGGGGATACGCGGTAAAAAATATTCGTTGATCGGTGAAGGTATTTATGAGAAAGCTTTTAAAGATGGAGGAAAATTGAGTGCAGGCGTACGTCATACCCAAGGATATACGGACAATGATTATAATGGTACGCTGCAGTATAGTTCGCAGATGAAGCAGGCCGATACTTATGCTTATGCACAGTATAATGGTAAATGGGGTAAATTGGGTTATCGCCTTGGAATGGGTGTCACCCGCTCATGGTTTCAGCAAATAGGGCAGGAAGACTATGAAACTTATTCTTTGAATCCGCGCCTGAACCTGACTTATGCTTTCAACGATCAATGGAGCATCTCACTGAACGGAAATGTCAACACAATGAATCCTTCACTTTCGCAGTTAAGTGCTGTAGAGCAATTTACTGATTCCCTGCAATCGGAACGTGGTAACCCGAACCTGAAGCCTTATTCCTATTATCGTTCCACTTTCCGTCTGAATTACAACAAGGGCAAATGGGATGTCGGATTGCGTAACCAGTATAACTACCGTGACAAGGCCATCATGCCTCACATTTATCGTGAGGATGATAGATTTATCCATAGTTACGCTAATCATTCCAATTTCCAGGATTGGACTGTCGGTTTGGATGCACGTGTAGGCATGCTTTGGGATGTGCTACAACTGAGTGGTAGCATCGAAAGTCGTAAATATTGGAGTAACGGTATTGATTTTCGCCATACACAGCATAGCATCGGTTGGGACGTAGCTGCTACCTTTATGTATAAAAACTTCACCGCTTCTGTGGAATTCCAGCATAATAGTGATTATTTCTTTGGTGAAGTTCTGGCTACCGGTGAAGAAGCGCATGCAATTGATCTTCAATATCGTTGGAAACGGTTGAATGTCGGCCTGCGTATGTTCAATCCTTTCCAGAAGGATTACAAACGCAATGAGGCGGACTGGAACAAATATGCAGGATACAGTTATCAGTATCACATCGATGATGTTGCCCGCATGATTTGCGTTACGCTGTCATGGAACATCAACTTCGGACGCGACTATAAGAGTAGTAATAAGAAAATGCAGAATAGCGATACTGACGCGGGAGTCTTGTAAACTGTAAAAGCTATCAGAAAGAAAGAGCCCCAGTAAGTATCTGCTGGTTATATAAAAGAAAGAGTAAAGTCTCCCTAAAGGATAACTTTACTCTTTCTTTTATATTTTCTTATTTAAGTACAGGTCTTTTCAAATTCCGGATTTACTAATATTAGGCGTCTGCCATATCTTTGTTGTAGTACAATGTACCTCCAGCTTTTGTGTTCCGCATGTCATACGGAAAGCACCTTTTTCCAGCCTCCACTTTCCATCAGCACCGACAAAGGCCAAGTCACTTCCCTTTAATTTCATGGTAACAGTTTTTGTTTCACCGGGTTGAAGATCCACTTTCTCAAAGTTACGCAGGCGGATATTATCAGGAGTGATGCTTGCCACTAAATCACGTGAGTACAATAGTACGCTTTCTTTTCCTGCCATTTTTCCCGTATTAGTTACGTCCACAGTAAATACTAACTCATTATCAGCATCGAAAGAAGTACGATTCACTTTCAAATTACTATAACTGTAAGTGGTATAACTCAGTCCGAAGCCAAACGGCCATTGCACATCCATTACAGCATCATAATTGTAGTTACCACCCATCTGCCCCATGTTTTCACAAGGTTTATAATCGTAAGTAGCCAATGAATTTATGAGATGCGGGTACGTAAAAGGAAGTTTTCCACTGAAGTTCGCTTTCCCTGATACCAGATTGACCAATGCATCAGCTCCATAGTTGCCGGGTAACATGATGTGTACAACGGCTTTCGCCAAAGGAACGATATCATGGATAATTCGTGGGCGTCCTTCATTTAAAACCAAAATGATCGGCTTACCTGTTGCTGCCAGCGCTTTCACTAAATCTTTCTGATTCGTTGATAAATTCAGGTCTGTCAGATTCCCCGGAGTTTCGCAATACGAATTCTCACCTATACAGGCTATAATAACATCAGCTTTTTCTGCTGCCGATACGGCTTGGGCTATCCGGGGAGTATTTTCTTCCCACCATAAAGCATCGGCAGAAGTCTTATAAGTGACTCCCGGTTCATAGATAACAGATTCTTTTCCATACTCGTTACAGAAAGCTTCGTAGATTGTATTGTATGCTTGTGCACATTCATCCGCTTTGTCTCCCTGCCAGGAATAAGACCATCCTCCATTCAGGCAACGCATGGAGTTTGCGTTAGGACCGGTCAGTAATATCTTTTTTCCTTTCGCCAAAGGAAGAATATCGTCTTCGTTCTTCAGTAGAACTTCCGACTCTTCCGCTGCCTGCAATGCTACACTTGCGAATTCCGGTGATGCAAATTGATCGTATTTCCTGATGTCCCAATAAGGATTATCAAAGAGTCCCAGGCGATATTTCAACCGGAGTACACGAGATACAGCGTCGTCAATACGAGCCATCGATACTTTACCCTCTTCTACCAATTCTTTCAGATAAGTGCAGAAACTTACTTCATAGGGAACCATAGACATGTCAATGCCGGCATTAATGGCTATTTGAATTGCCTCCTTCTTCGTTTCGGCAATATGATCACGCAGGCAAAGGTTATTGATATCGGCCCAGTCTGTTACAATCATGCCGTCCCAGTTCAGTTCTTCCTTTAGCCAGCCGGTCAGCAATTCTTTGTTTGCATGAAAAGGTACGCCGTTGTCTACGCCTGAATTAACCATTAGGGATAAAGCACCGGCCTGGATGGATGCCAGGAAAGGAGCAAAATGCTTCTCGCGTAAATCCGTGCGGGAGATAGAGGAAGGAGTGCGGTCTTTTCCTGAAACAGGTACGCCATAACCCATGAAGTGCTTGATGCAGGCAGCCACATTATTCTCACCGATATGGTTCGGATTTTCTCCCTGCAAACCTTTCACTGCCTGTACGCCCATTTCTGCATTTACATAGCAGTCTTCGCCGTAGCTCTCCCACATACGCGGCCAGCGGGGATCACGTCCCAGATCCATAACCGGAGCGTAATTCCAGGGAATACAGCATGCTTTGGTTTCATAAGCCGAGATTTCAGCTCCACGCCGCGTGAGTTGCCGGTTGAAGGCGGCAGCCATGTTGATGCTTTGAGGAAAGAAAGTTCCTCCGCGAGTGTAGGTGGTGCCATGAATCTGATCGACTCCATATATACAGGGAATACCTATTTCTTCCATTGACTTTTTCTGGATTCTTGTAATCAGGTCTGCCCAGACTTCTTTCTCCTGAGCTATACTAAAGGGAGTGTTCAGAATAGAACCTACTTTATATTTACCGATTACCGTATCGAGCATGCTCTCACTCAATCTGAATCCGTTTTCTTTGTCCGAGAAATCTGTGATTACATCAATTGTGATCTCGCACATTTGCCCGATCTTTTCCTCAAGCGTCAGTTTCTGTAAGAGCTTGTTAATCTTTGCCTCTATTTCCGGATCAGAAGGAATAGCGGGTTTTATCTGTTGCGCCGTCAAGGGTAATGAACAGCCGGCATATATTAAAAAAGATAATATGAATGTTTTCATTGTTGAATCTGTTTGATTTAATTCTTGGTTTCTAAATACTTTGTCAGAACTCCTAACTGTATCTTATCTGTTTGATAGTTATCATCCGGATGGATTGATAATATATATTTATTCCATTGTGCACCGGCTGCCCAGTAAGTACCGTTTATATTTTCCTTACTCAGGTAATCCAGAAAATTATCCAGACATACCAGCCAACGTTCGTCATCTCCCGGAACTCCGTATTCTCCGATGAATCCCCGTAGATTATTTGTTTTCAACCACTCTACGAAGGGGCGGGTACGATCAATCCCAATAGTAGGATATGCCTTCTCTTCATCATAGGAGCGCCGATAAATACCCGAACCATCCTCGTCAAAATAGCAATGGCCTTCAAAAATCAAATTGTCCGAAGGATCATGTAAGTGTTTCAAATCATCGCTAATCTCCTGCCAGCGGGCAGCGGAACTCCAATGATTACCACCTACGACAATCGCTGTCTTTAAATCTACTTTTCTGATCTCCTCAATTGCAGCCTGGGCAATCTTGAACCAGGGCACGGAATCTAACATATCATGCGGCTCATTTATCAGACCATATCCGTATAGGGCACTATGTTCTTTAAGCTCACCGGCAATTTGCTTCCAGACCGATGCAAAATGATCGATAGAAACACTGTCACCTATGATACGGTCTTTGCCATTATCTTTCCGGCGTCCGTAGTTGTGCATATCTATCAGGATTTTCATATCGCGTGATCCGGCTTCATCCAGCAGATACTTTATATAATCAATTTCTTCGCGATTCAATTCGCCGTAGAGTTCGCGTTGAATACGTTCCCATTTGAAGGGAAGACGTATTAAGGTCAGGCCTTTTGACTTCCAATAATCGAACTCTCTGGTGGTTGGATAATGGTAATCTATTCCAAACTGACCCACTCCGTCCATTTTCTTATGGAAAAATTCCGCACCGGCTAGGTTCACGCCGAAAGGCAGTGAGCTTTTAGTATCAGGGTGTGAGTCACATGAGAATAAGCATAAACAACAAAGTATCAGGATATAATATATATTCTTCATTCTATAAAGGTTTACGTGCGCTGAATTTATTTCAGCAGTTTGTCAATTGCTTCTTTTATGATGGGTTCCATCATGCTGAAGCCTTCTTTGGTGGGATGTACTCCATCTTTGGAGTATTTTTGAGGCAGGCCGTTCTGTTCGTCTTTCATCATGGAATGAAAATCGACATAAGGAATCTTATTCTTTTGAGCATACTTTTGCAGTAGCTTGTTTAATTGAATAATCTGACCGGCAGGATTCTGAACAGTAGGACGCCATGAATAACGGGTAGCAGGCAGTACGGAACAGATAACGACTTTTATTCCATTGGCTTTGGCCAGTTCCGCCATAGAAAAGATATTGCCGGCTATATTCTCAACCGACATATACATGCAGTTTTGGGCAATATCGTTTGTACCGGCTAAGATACATACCACCTGAGGCTTCAAATCCAGAACATCCGCACGGAAGCGGGCCAGCATTTGTGCTGTGACCTGTCCTGAAATGCCACGTCCCACATATCCGTTCTGTGTAAAGAAGTCCGGGTGACTGCGGTTCCAGCCTTCCGTTATGGAATTTCCCATGAAAATAGCTACAGGCTTCTTCACTGTTTTATTTGCCACTTCATAGCGATTATAATTAGCCCATGTATTATTATCCGTTAAGTCATAGCCTTTAAGCGACACTGGCATCAAAGTAGGAAAAGACCAGGCGAAATGATGCAATGGATATATGTGCGGGCGACTGCTTTCTACATACTGAAGATATGAAGCATCATTATAGATTCCTGCCATTGCTTCCAGTAAATTATCAGGCCAGGTCTCATGGGTTCCTAAATTTGGCCGTGTATCCCATTTCCACTCCGAAGGGTGCTGGTGGAAGTAAAACATGTAGTCCAGAGCTTTCTTTAATGACGCATCGTTATGTTCCCATACAAACAAGTTCTCACCGGTCAGGTTGTAAACCAACCAGCAGGCGGCAGTCATCGGAGCCAATGAAAAATAGGTATACCATATTCCATTATTCCCCCGGACCACTTCTTCCGGCATGTGTCCGTCTTCTGCAATCTTCACAAATAAATCGGACTTTATCAACTGCACGTTACGGGCCACTTCTTCTTTATCATCCAGAAGGGAAGCTGCCAGCAAAGAACCGAAACGTCCCCAGTCCGCCCAATTATTCTTATGAACGCGAATCTCATTCACAGCTTTCTGATACACTTGGGATACCCAAGTTTTAAAAGCATCTTTATCCTGAGGATTCCATATCGGCGTATCCATCATTAACTCTGCCGCCATCAGCAAGGCGGAGCCTGAATAACTCATTACCAGGCACCATCATGTTCCGAATATTTTTTATTGGTAGAAGACCAGGCATTCAGAAAGTAACATGCCTTTTGCCCATAGCGTTCTTCACCGGATAACTGGTAAGCCAATGCCGAGCAATAGGCCGCAAAAGCATCACGCTGTAAAGCCAGTGAATTAGCCCGGTGTTCTTCCGGTTTATCATAGAACCCCGGAACCGCAAAATCGACCAAGGCATTCTGTGAAACCTCCTGTATCGAATCTGCATAATGCATTAACTGGCGATAAGCCGTAAAATAAGGCTCTTGCTGTTCTTTTATTTTCTTCTTTACGTAAGATATCTGATTCAGAGGATGCATACTGTGGCCGGCATACAAGTGTGAACCCAAACAAAGCATACATAAAAACAGTATCAATGGTAAAACAGTGTTCTTCATATCCTACATCTTTTTTTATTAGTATTGAAATAGGGTGGGTTGCCGGCTTTCACATGGCAACCCACCACAAAAATACAATGGTTGTGAGAAAGGGGGGGGGGGGGGCTTTTCCCCAGCGCCCCCCCCCCACAAAAATACAATCTTCTTACCTACTTAAGAATTAATACCCGGGATTTTGTTTCAAATTCTGGTTCAAACCAATTTGTGTCTGAGGTATTGGCATCAAATCCTTTCCGGTAGGTATCGTTATGCCATATTTCTCTTTGATGTAATTGGCATGCTCTCCCGTCCTTCTCAGCAAGAACCAAAGAGACGTTTCACCGGTGAGTTCATGACGATATTCATCCATGATTACTTTAAGTACGTCTGTGTTGGCAGGTGCCGGTACCTCTACTGCGGAATTCTGTAATTTACCAAAAGCACGGTCTCTGACTTTTTGTACAATAGCCATTGCACCATTACTGTCATTCAGGCGATACAAACATTCCGCTTTACTTAAAAGTACCTGGGCATAACGCATCATCATAATGTTGTCCGGACTCATAAACCAACCTGCACCTCTGGTTCCGCAAACTTCCGGATTACGCCAGTATTTTACTCCATAATATCCGGAACGTGTACCGTCTAACCAGGGGTTTTCTACTGTTCCGCAGGTATTCAGCACATTACCTTCCTCATCCTGATAAAAAGAAGCCGGGATATTCCCATTCCCTTTCGTTGCGAAATCTTTCAGCTTCGGATAATCCTGCAGGTCAATCAATGGTGACGGATGTTCATCACCCGGTCCGATAACGGTGGCGTGTCTACGTAAGTCACCATTCTCGAAAGAGTCGTACATCTTTTTGTCGGCATATGCATAAGCAAAACCGGAAATGGCAACCGGCATGCCGAACGAACTGATCCAATGGTTGTTTACACCAAAAGCGCCCCAGTTCATAGAACCATATTCTGTAAACTGCACTTCGAAAATAGATTCTTTTCCGTTTCTGTTGGCAATTTCGTGGATATTCAGGAAGTTTTCTTCCAGTTGGCATTTGCTGTCCAGTTGATTGAATACCTCTACTGCCTCTTTATATTGCTTTAGCCACATCAAAGCATCTCCCTGATACGCCAAGGCCGCTTCTCGGGTAGCACGTCCTCTGTCTGCACTGCCTTGTTCCGCTTTCCACGGGAGCAAGCCTGCTGCTATGTTCATATCCGAGACTACCGATGCAAATACTTCATCCTGTGAATTGCGCGGATGTAAACCTTCGTCTTTTACTGTTTCAAGTTCCAGAGGTACACCTCCAAAATCAACAGCGAGATAATAATAGAATACACCTCTCAGGAAATAACATTCGCCAATCAGTGTGTTAGCTTCTTTTTCACTCAGTACACCGTTGTCTTTCATGCGCTGTAAAATAGGAATAGCAGCATTGGCTCTGGAAATTCCGATATAGTTTCCAACCCAGAACGTGTTTAATGCATCAAAATCAGTCGGTACTTCATACGTATTCCAGAACGTATCCGAACCGTCATTGTGAAAATCCTGAGTAGGGAAGTTGGCGGTAAACCAGATTCCTTTCAGCATATAGTCTACACTGAAGTGGAAAGTAGAGTATACGCCTGTGACTAAAGAGTAACCGTCTTCAGGTTTTAAGAAAAGAGAATTCTCATTGATACCCGATGTATCTTTCTGATCAAGAAAATCTTCACAGCCGGTATTTACCGTTAAAAGCAATCCGAGCAGGAATGAACCGATTATATGTCTTTTTTTCATTGTATTGTAAATTTATAATTTGTCATACAGAAATGTCCCTCCTTAGAATTCAAGATTGAATCCCATGGTGAAAAAGCGTGAGTAAGGATAAATGCCAACATCAACTCCCGAGGCGGTAACTCCACCGGCAACTCCGGTTGAACTGCTCATGCTCTGACCTATTTCCGGGTCCATACCTGAATAGCCGGTAATAGTGAAGAGATTCTGTACGCTGGCAAAGATTCTCAGCTTAGAAATACTGGCTTTCTTCAGGATGTTTGCCGGCAATGTATATCCTACTTCAATATTCTTCAGGCGAAGATAAGAACCGTCTTCCACGAAAGCATCCGACACACGGCTGTTTCCACTAACGTCAGACCATACGGCACGCGGGTATTTGTTGGTCGGATTCGTTTCAGTCCAGCGGTTATCGTAGAATTCTTTGCCGACATTCTGCAAACCGATACTGCCTTCACCTCCCATACTTATCAAATTGCGCTTAACGAAGTTCAATATCTTATTTCCAACGGAGTAGTTGAAGAATAAATTGAAATCAAAGCCCTTGTATTCGCCGGAGAGGTTGATACCTCCATAAAACTTCGGAAGCGGGCTACCCAGGGAAACACGGTCGGCATCGGTAATTACGCCATCACCGTTCTGGTCTATAAACTTGCGGTCTCCGGGAGCTGTTCCGGAAGCGATGTACCACACATTGTCGTCTTGATTCAATCTGCGGGCATTCGCATTTAAGGCGTCAATTTCCGCCTGATTCTGAATGATACCGTCTGTCTGGAATCCATAAAATTCTCCGATAGAACCACCTACCTTCGACATACTGAACACGGCCCAGGATGTGTTACCCGTAGTTGGGAAGCCTAATGATTGAAGATTCGCAACGGCATCTTTTCCCGGTGACAATCTTTCAATCTTGTTCTTTACGGTAGTTAAATTCACATTTACGCCATACTTAAAGTCGTGACTGTTGTCGCGGTAATCCACGCTGAATTCAAAACCGTTGTTTTTGACGCTACCTACATTACGTGTGGCCTTAGTAAAACCGGTTTGTGCAGGCATCTGGATTTCCAGTAGGAAGTCACTGGATTTCTTGATGTAATAATCGGCTGTAAGCATCAGCTTATTATTGAAGAATCCCAGGTCTATACCTATATCCGTCTGTTTGGAAGTTTCCCATTTCAGGTTAGGGTTCGGCAAGAAGGCCTGAACCATACCATCGATATAGGTTTTGTCTTGTCCGAATACATATCCATAATTGCTGCTGCGCTTACCGGTAGTGTAAGATGACTGGTATTGGAACAGACCGATATTCTGGTTACCTGCTTCACCGTAACTTGCTCTCAACTTCAGGTTACTGATGAAATCCACATCTTTCAGGAAACTTTCTTCCTTAATACGCCATGCTGCTGATACGGAAGGGAATACACCCCAGCGATTTCCGCGCATAAAACGGGATGAACCGTCGCGACGAACTGTTCCTGTCAGGATGTAACGTTCGGCAAATTTGTAGGTCAGACGGGCAAATTGTGAAGCCAGAGACCAGGTTTGCTGGTTGCCACTGATATCACGCATCGTTTGCAGAGAGCCCAGATTTCTCAGACCGTCACTCGATAATCCTTCACCATACACACTCATGTTGCGTGCTGTGTTCTCCTGAATAGATACACCACCCAATACGTCGATGCTATGTTTGCCGAATGTGTTAGAGTAATTCAGGGTGTTTTCCCACAAATACTCAAAACTATTGCTGGCATACTGTCTGTAAGTGGCAAGGCGTGTGGTGGGAACACGGTCGTCGTAAGGATTGAAGTCGTAACCGGAAGAAGCACCGTAGCTGATACCAAAATTAGTCTTGAATACCAAGCCTTTGAAAGGGTTGATTTCCAATGAGGTATTGGCTATCAGATTATGGGATATGTTTTTCTGGTCGTTCGATTTGGAACGCGCATATACGTTCTCGTTATCTCTTACGGCATTGGCATTCTTGTCATAGAAGCCGAATACTCCATTTGCATTCTCCACTTCATCGGTGAGTGGATTACCCGTCATGGTCGGAATCAGTTTGGCCAATCTTCCTACACCGCCCTGGCCGGAACCGAATACGGTCTTATTGTCCGTATATGCATAGCGCAGGCTGGTAGAAGATTTCAACCATTTCAACGGCTTGTAATCCTGTGTTAATGCTATGTTATAGCGTTTGTAATCAGAGAACCGCACTACACCCTCCTGATTGGTTAATCCCAGAGAGATGGAAGTCTGTACCTTTTCAGAACCTCCCCGCAGACTTAAATTGTAGTTCTGCTTCAATCCGGCACGATACATCAGATCCTGCCAGTCGATGGTGCGCAACCCGGAAGGATTAGCCCATGCATCCAGTACCGGAGCATTTTCCTTTTTACTTATTTCCGTAGCCAAAGATGCAAAATCCTGTGCATTCAGTACGTCAAAAGTAGAAGGCTTAAACTGTACGGAAACAGTTGCGTCTACCGACAACTGCATTTTATCTGCATTTCCTCTTTTGGTAGTGATGATGACAACGCCGTTGGCAGCACGGTTTCCATAAATGGCTGCTGCTGAAGCATCTTTCAGTACGTCAATGCTTTGTATGTCACTCGGATTCAGATTGGAAATGCTTGCACCGGGATATCCATCCACTACATACAGCGGTGAGTTATCTCCAAATGATCCTACGCCACGTATCAGGACCTGCACTCCGGCTCCGGGTGTTCCGTCATTATTGGTCACCTGCACACCCGACATACGGCCTTGCAAAGCCTGTCCTACATTTACCACCGGTACTTTCTTTATTTCTGCCGCATCGATGGAACTGATAGAGCCGGTTACATCTCCTCTTTTGGATGTTCCATAGCCTACTACCACTACTTGGTCCAGCGCAATGGAAGCTTCATGCATTACCACGTCAATCACATTGCGTGCACCTACTTTTATTTCTTGTTTATCATATCCTATATACGAAAATACTAGTACGGCATTTTCCGTATTCACTTGTATGGAATAATTTCCTTCAAAGTCTGTAATACTGCCTTGTGATGTATTCTTAATATTAACTGCTACACCAATCAGCGGTTCATTTGCCTTATCGACAACCTTGCCCTTTACCGTACGTGTTTGAGCAAACATGACAGAACCACATATAAGCAAAAAGAATGTGGCAATAAATTTTGTTTTCATGCTATTAATCCTTGTTTAATGGATACTATTAGTATTAGAAATTACAAACAAACCATAAAAACCAATATAAAATTCTCATGGTTACTTCTCTTCAGTGTGAAAATGGTTATCTTTGGGCATAATATCAGCTTGCAAACAAATATCCTGTGCTGTAAGTCTTATTATGCAGAGAGCATGGGGAGGTCGGATGCCTCATGCTTTCTTCTTCGATTACCATCCTGTTTTATCTTTTCCTCATAAGCCTCCCTTCTTGAATTATTGGGTTAGTAATCATTTATTCTATCACGATAAAGTCTTTTGGCAGCTTTCCAAAATGCTCATAAAAACATTTGGAGAAATAAGAAGGTGTATTAAAACCTACCAGATAGCACACCTCATTTATCTTATATTTCCCGGTAGCCAGCAGCTGTGCACTTTGATTCAAACGAATCAATTTGATATAATCATTAGGCGTCATGCCTACGATATTCTTTATCTTCTTATGCAGATTGGACCGACTCATCAGAAACATCTCGGAGAGATTGTCTATGGAGAATTTCTCATTGGTGAGGTTATCTAAAATAATAACATTCAGTTTCTCTATGAACTCAGTATTTCCATTGGGTTCGGCACTCTTCTGCTTGTAATAATCCAAAGGCGATTTAATGAAGTTTTCACGGATACTGTTACGGTTATTGATGATACTGTTGATCTGTGCACGCAACTGTTCGCTCGAAAAAGGCTTTTCCATATACACGTCGGCTCCCGTGTTCAGTCCTTCTATCTTGGTGGCCGTATCTGTTCGGGCGGACAATAAGATAAACGGCAGATGCGAGTAAGCCGGATTAGATTTCAAGGCTTTGCAAAGCTCCAGACCGTCCATTTCGGGCATAAGGATATCCGATACTATGATATCAATGTTTTCATTCTCTACCAATTGTAATGCTTCCAAACCATTTTGAGCTTCATATACATCCAGATAGTCACTTAAATAATTACTTAAAAAACTCCGGAGTTCCTGATTGTCTTCAGCCAATACTATTCTTAACTTCCCTTCTACAGGAGATAGCGCAGTTTGTTGTACGGAGATATCTTCTTTTTTCGGATACTCTTCCGTAAGCTGTGATATACTGATTGGAAGATCCATAGGAATTGTGAATGTTAATGTACATCCATGCCCATAATCGGATGAGGCTGCAATATTCCCTTTGTGCTTTGTTACCAGTGATTTTGATAATGCCAACCCTAATCCCGAACCTGTTCTCTGCGCATTATTCTCTATCTGAAAAAATGATTCGAATATCTTGTCTATAAATTCACTCTTAATGCCCGGACCATCATCTTTTACGCTGATTGTTAATAGATTATTGTCTGTACTTATGCTGATAGTTATCAAGCTATTGGCATATTTCACGGCATTGGAGAGCAGGTTACCGATGACTTTTTCCATCGCCTCTTTATCCACCACACAAGCAATGTCCTTTTCCGGTTCTACCAGTCTTATATCTATGTCTTTCAGTTTTGCATATTGCACATACCGTTTATGTATATTGCGGACAATCTCTGAAATATTCTGCTTGCTGAAGCACAAGCGGAACATATCTTCTTCTATCTTGCGGAAATCCAATAGTTGGTTTACAAGTTCCAGCAGCCGGTTTGCATTCCGTTTCATTATTTCCAGATTGCTTTTGGTTTGCTGACTTCCGTCGCCCGATGAAATGATGTTCTCCAGAGGAGCTACAATCAATGACAACGGAGTACGTATTTCATGGGCCATATTGGTGAAAAAGTTAATCTTGGTTTCATATATTTCTTTTTCCTTTTCTACTTTGTACTTATACATCTTATCCTGATTGATAGAGTCCAGACGCTTGTTGTACCTGCGGATAAGTAAAGTAAATGCGGAGATTGCGAGAATGGCATAAACCAGTAACATCATATTGGATAGCCAGAAGGGGCGTTTTACGATAACAGTCACCTTTATAGGGGTATCACACCAAACTCCGTCATTATTGGTTCCTTTCACATAAAAAGTATATTTGCCCGAAGGTATATTCATATAGATGGCTTTGTTATTACCATTGGCCACATAGTGCCAGTCCGTATCAAAGCCTTCAAGCTTGTACGCATATTTGTTCTGTGCAGGCGAGAGATAACTCAAGCAAACAAAGTCGAAACTAAAGGCAGCCTGGTTAGATTCAAGTTCTATCTTCTGCGTCATGCTTATAGACTTCTTCAATGGTGAACCTTCGATACCGGGGACAACTTCATTCCCTGAAATCTGGAATCCCGTGAGGCAGATGGGCGGTTTATACTCGTTATTCTGTATATCTTTCGGATTGAAAGCAATGAAGCCATTTGTTCCTCCGAAATATAGATGATTATCTCTACCCCGCAGGGCGCAATTCAGGTTGTAACGTAACTTAATCAGGTCTTCAATGTATCTGAAAGTACAGATAGAACGTGTTTCCGGTTCAATCCGGGCCAGACCGCCACCGGTACTTACCCATATATTGCCATCTGCATCTTCCTGGATGGCATAGATTATATTCGAGGGAAGTCCCAGCTTTTCGGTAAGTATGTATTCAAACTTCTTGGTTTTCGGATTGAAAAGTCCCATTCCTTCTCCTTCACTACCTACCCAGATGCGATATCTGGCATCCTGATGAATGCAATTCACATTGTTACTCATTAATGAGGTTGAATCTTCCGGCATGTGGGTGAAGGATTCCCAGGTTCCGTCAGCCGATAAATGGAGCAGTCCATGCATGTGAGCGGCAAACCAGATGGAACCATTATAATCTTCCATTATGGCTTTCACCGGTATGCCCTTTGTGCGTTCCAGCCGGTTGATTTTTTTAGTTTCAGCATCCAGACAATCAACACCTTCAGGGGTTCCAAAGAAAATCTGTCCTTTCGACGACTTAAATATGACGTTCACAATATTGGATGTTAGCAGATCAGGGCCTCCTACGTCATTGGAATAGCGCTTTAGCAAGGTATTGGAATGTACGTCGACCATACTGACTCCCTTCCCATATACACTGATCCACAATTTGTCATTGTCCATCATCAATGCCTGGATGTCGTGATAATCAATCTGTAAATGGGTAGGCTCAAACGATATTTTTGCCGGATTGAATAGTAATAGCCCTTCATTCTTGGTTCCTACCCATATCTTGTCGGAAGATTCTTCCGTAAAATAACTGATAATACTCTTTGAAACCTCTTCGCTGGATCCTGGATAATAGGCAAATTTATTGGCGTATGGAGAATAGTAGTTGACACCTCCAAAGTAGGTTCCTATCCATAGGCCGCCTTCCATATCATGGGCTATGGAAAATATACTTTTGTCTGTTATATTATCAAATGCCGGTCCTTCATTAATAAAGGAAATCGTTTCCTGAATGCAATCGACTTTGATCAGTCCTGCGTCCGAACCCATCACCAACTCATTATTGGAATATGCCGTAATAGCTTTAATATTTAATATCTTACGGTGAGGGTATACTATATTGGTTACCTTTCCTGTCCGGAAGTTACAACGATAGAGTCCACTGATAGAAGTTCCTACCCAAATCGTATTATCCATATCACAGTATAAACTGTAAATCGTGGGATCTGTCAGGTTTAAGTCCTTTTCGTGCATAATCGAAGTAAATCTTTCGTCCTTGGGGTCAAGGCGGATTAAGCCTCCTCCGTCTGTTCCTATCCAGATTACTCCATTATAATCCTGCACCATGCACCAGATATGATTGGAAGCAATGTCACCCGGATTCCCTTTATTGATATAATGTTTTCTGACCTGCAGGTCCGGGCCTAACACATAGATACCTTGTCCGTAGCATCCTAACCATATATTTCCGTCGGGATCTTCCATTATATAATTAATGCTGGTATCATCTCCTCCACGTGAGCGGTTGTCCAGCCTGACATGGCTGAATGTTTCACTCTCGCGGTTGAACAGATAGAGTCCCTGCTTGGTTCCTACCAGAAAATGACCGTGAGAATCTTCTTTCAGGCAATGGATAAAATTATTGCCTATGGATAAGGAATCCCCTTGCAATTTCTTATAGATCTTGAAGGAATTACCGTCAAAACGATTAAGGCCGTCTACCGTCCCAAACCATAGAAAACCTTGCTTGTCTTGCATAACAGCCCAGACGCTATTATGAGAGAGCCCGTCTTCCACCTGATAGTTTCTGTAGAGCGAAGCCCAGGATGGCTGAAGGAATATAAAGATAAATAAGGTAGTAATAAGCTGTTTCATAGTAGTGATTTTAACTGCCCAAAAGTAGGCCTATTTTTATTTCCGACATACAAATATATAATTTTTGGGTGCAAGAATATTGTAAAAAGCTGTAGTGCTTGTTATTGTTGTATACTTTAAGAGAATTTTTGTATCTGCCAATGGTAACTATCGCGTACTTTTGTGTATCAATGAAAATAATAGATTTATCACCTTAAACATAACATTCCATGAAGACCAGAACATTGGGCATATGCCTTTTCTTATTAATGAATGTATCCTTTATAAAAGGACAATCTTTAGCCGACAAAGTAGATATGTGGATGGGAACTTATGGGGCTGGGCATTGTGTTGTCGGACCTCAACTTCCACATGGCTCCGTCAACCCATCTCCCCAGACTGCATATGGTGGACATGCCGGTTATGTACCCGATCAGCCGATACGGGGCTTTGGACAACTGCATGTTTCAGGAATCGGCTGGGGGCGTTACGGACAGATATTTCTGTCACCTCAAGTCGGTTTTAATCCAGGTGAAACAGATCACGATTCGCCCAAGCAAGGTGAAGAAGCCACACCTTACTATTATAAGGTAATGTTAAGTCGATACGATATTCAGGTGGAGATTTCGCCTACACATCATTGCGTTGCCTATCGTTTCACTTTTCCTGAAACGGATCAGGGGAATATTCTACTGGATATTGCGCACAATATTCCGCAGCATATAGTGCCTGAGGTAAAAGGATTATTCCACGGCGGGGAGATAAACTACAATCCCGAACAGCAAACTTTGACGGGATGGGGAGAATACAGCGGTGGTTTTGGAAGTACAGATGCTTATAAAGTGTATTTTGCGATGAAAACGGATACACCTTTGAAGGAAGTGAAGATCACAGATCAGGGTGACAAAGCTTTATACGCTTGTCTGGCTCTGAATAAGAATCCGGGAGTAGTCCATCTAAACGTAGGTATATCATTGAAAAGTATAGAAAATGCCTCCCTGTTTTTATCAGAAGAGATTGCGGATAACAGTTTCAATACCGTAAAGGAGAATGCTAAAGCGATATGGGACAATACGCTTTCTTCCATAAAAATCAAATCTGAGAATGAAGCTGAGGAACGGCTGTTTTATACCACGCTTTACCACAGTTTTGTGATGCCTCGAGATCGTACCGGCGATAATCCGCATTGGGATAGTGAATCAGCCCACATGGACGACCATTATTGTGTTTGGGATACGTGGCGTACCAAATATCCACTCATGGTTTTGTTGCGCGAGAGCTATGTGGCTGAGACTATAAATTCATTTATTGATCGTTTTGCACACAATGGTGTATGCAATCCCACTTTTACCAGTTCATTGGATTGGACTTCTAAACAGGGAGGTGACGATGTGGATAATATAATAGCTGATGCTATCGTGAAAAATGTAAAGGGATTCGATTATGAAAAAGCTTATGCACTTATGAAGTGGAATGCTTATCATGCACGCAGTAAAGACTATCTGCGATTAGGCTGGGAACCGGAAACTGGCGGAATCATGTCGTGTAGTGCCGGAATAGAATATGCTTACAATGATTTCTGTACTTCTGAAATAGCCGGAATCATGCATGATGAAAATACTCAAAAGGAACTTTACGAACGTTCCGGCAATTGGAGCCAATTATTCAATCCTTTGCAGGAAAGCCATACTTATAAAGGATTCATAGTACCCCGTAAGGCGAATGGTGAATGGGTAGCTATAGACCCTGCCAAGGCATATGGTTCGTGGGTAGAATATTTTTATGAAGGTAACTCTTGGACTTACACTTTGTTTGTTCCACATCAGTTTGACCGATTGATAGAATATTGTGGTGGAAAAGCGAATATGATAAAGCGGCTGTCTTATGGATTTGAGAATAATCTGATCAGTTTAAAAATGAACCCGGTTTCTTATCTCCCTTCATATTTACCCATTGCGGAAGACCGGATCTGACAGCTCGTTATGTGTCTCAGATACGAAAAGATAATTTTTCTCTGCTCAAAGGATATTCGGATAATGAAGATAGCGGTGCGATGGGGTCCTGGTATATATTTACCTCCATAGGGTTATTCCCTAATGCGGGACAAGACTTTTATTATCTGTTGCCACCCGCCTTCACTGACGTGGAACTGACTATGGAGAATGGGAAAAAAATAAGTATCAAGGTTCTAAAGGATACGCCTGATGCCTGTTACATAAAATCTGTATCTATCAATGGTAAGGTACTGGATAAGGGGTGGATATATCACAGGGAAATAGCAGAAGGAGCTACCCTTGTTTATGAATTGACAAATAAGGAAAATGCATGGCATATTAATGAATAAAAAGAAAAAGATCTCTGTCTGCTAAGAGGTTGTTTGCGGTTGGGTCGGAACCATTGGCAATCTGAAGCAGGTAAAGAGTGTGTTGTAAAGAATAATAATTTAAATGAGCTAAAAGTATGAGAAAGCAACTGAGTTTGTTGTTGGTTAGCATCAGCCTCGGATGGGTGGGCTGTGCGCCCGATAAACAAGCAGATACTATCCATTTAGACCGACAATTGGAGTACTGTGACGCCCAGATAAGGCGGACATTAAGCGAGGCCGATCAAGATTCCTGTTTAATGCCCAGGAGCATGGAAGCCAATCAGACCAATTGGAACATGAGCAATATTTATGATTGGACCAGTGGCTTCTGGCCCGGTATCCTTTGGTATGATTATGAGGCTACGGGTGATGAAGAATAAAAGCACAAGCCATTCGGTATACCGAATGTTTGTTGCCATTGGTAACTCCTGCACATGGTGCCGACCATGATATCGGTTTCCAGATATTCTGTAGTTTCGGTAATGCTTACCGCATAACCGGAAATGAGGAATATAAAACGGTCATCCTGAAAGGGGCACAAAAGTTAGCAAAGTTATATAATCCCAAGGTAGGCACCATACTTTCGTGGCCTGGAATGGTAAAAAGAATGGGGTGGCCCCATAATACCATTATGGATAATATGATGAATCTGGAAATTCTCTTTTGGGCTGCCAGGAATGGTGGCGGACAGGAACTGTATGATATAGCCGTGAAACATGCACAAACGACTATGAAATACTCCTTCCGTGAAGATGGAGGCAATTATCATGTTGCAGTCTATGATACGATTGACGGACATTTCATAAAAGGGGTAACCAATCAGGGATACGGTGACTCCAGTTTATGGGCACGCGGACAGGCATGGGCTATCTACGGCTATATGATGGTTTATCGGGAAACTCAGGATAAGACATTTCTGCGATTTGCCGAAAAAGTCACAGAACTTTATTTGGAAAACCTGCCCGAAGATTATATACCTATTGGGATTTTGATGCACCGGACATGATCAAACAACCTAAAGATGCTTCGGCAGCAGCAATTACGGCTTCTGCGCTTATTGAGTTATCCGAACTGGAAGATACTCCATCATTGGCCTCCCGCTATTTAAATGCAGCCACACGGATGTTGGGAGAATTATCTTCCGAAAGATATCAGTGTCGGGACATAAAACCTGCCTTTTTGATGCATAGTACTGGTAATCAGCCAGGCGGATATGAGATCGATGCTTCTATAAATTATGCAGATTATTACTATTTACAGGCATTGCTTAAATATAAAAAAGCTATGGGCCTGTAAGTGGAATAAACAAGACTTTGATTTATAGGTGTTTGCAAGAAGTCCATTCCTTGTCAACAAGAACTTAACTTGTTGTTTGCAAGGAATGGACTCCTTGTGGACAAGGAGTTGAGACCTGTGGAATTTAGCATTAAATTTCAGGTCATAATGGTGGTTTGAACTTCCATGCGTGAATAGAATGAGGAGGAGAGCAGGATGAATACTGTACTGTTTGAATCTGAACCTCTCTCTTTGGGATGAAAATCATTTTTTCATGTTTTTCTTCTGTTGTTCCAGTTTGCTCTTGGATTTCATCTTCCGCTATTTCAAATACTGAAACTGATAGTCTGACACTATTGGATACACAGCTCCCGTCTGCACTGCAAAAGCTGAGATAGGCTACCAGTTCATCCCCTTCCCAATCATTCGGAAGTGATAGCTCGGCATGCCTGTCAGAGCGCAAGGCAGCCTCTGTATCGTAAACTGCTGTCTCTTTATCTTTATTGTAGACCAATAGCATGGCTATGTCTGCACTTTCTGCATTTTCCATGCCGCTATTATCTTGCCAGTCGAAGTACATTTTATCTCTGTCCTGTGTGGCTGTACCTTCAAATACCGGCATCAGGCTTCCGGTGGATACCAGTACCCGGTCAAAGTCAATCTTGACATCTTTTCCATCACCTGTCACTGCTCTTTTCAGCATGTAGGACATTGCTGAATTGAATGCTGATCTCTCTCTTGTGAATTCTTTGTAGCCGATGCGTATAAAGGGTTTGATATTCTTCAGGAAATTGAAGGCTGTGGCAAATTTGCCTCTCTGTTCCTGTTGCTTAGGTGTGCGCGGATTGCTGACCTTGGCCGCCCGTGCCAGTATATAGTATTTTGATTTCCAGCGAAAACCGACTATCGGTCCCACTTTTCCGGAGAAACCTCTGAGTATGCCTTGACTGATTGTTCCCATACTGTCGCGTTTTTAAGTTAGTTCTTTTGTTTCTGACGTAAAGGTATGTATTAATATTTTCTTCTGCCAAATGAATTTAGCGGTTTGTCTTCATGAATGTGATTTTTGCGTCCGTTTGCAGCGATTTGCGTAGTTGGAGGATTTTGACTTTGGCTGGTTGCTTAAAGTATCAACTTCTGACCTGAAATAGACTTGCTCCGTACCAATTCCATACTTTCTCCACTCAGAGGTACTTGGGAGTGGAGAAGGTACGGAGCAAGTATGTTTCGGGTAAGGTTCGGTCATAAGTTTGTTCTATATGCATTAGCTTATTCTATGTTTTGTTATCTTAGGAAAGCAAATGTACCAATTACTATTTGGAAACGAAAGGAAAACTTCTGATTTCAGAAATAGATAGATTTGAATTTTATAAGGATAAGCTCTGTAAACCCCTCCTTGCATAGGCTGATATAACTACAATTTTTCGATTGTAACCGAAAAATTACAATGAATTTTTCGGTTACAATCGAAAAATTATATCTTTGTAGAAAAATATAGTTATGATTAAACGAGAAATCCAGAATTCAATTCTTGCTGATTTTAAACGCAAGAAAGTAATTGTATTGTTGGGAGCAAGACAGGTAGGTAAAACAACCCTTTTGTTGTCACTGCAATCTGATAAAGAAAGAGTGCTGTCACTGAATTGTGATAATATTGACGATAGACTATTGCTTGAAGCGCGTACGTCAACAGAACTGAAATATTTATTATCGTCCTATGATATGGCTTTTATTGATGAAGCACAACGGGTAAAAAATATCGGATTGACTTTGAAAATGATAGGTGATCTAAAGTTAGATACACAGATTGTTGTCACTGGTTCTTCTTCGTTTGACATGGCAAATGAAATCAATGAACCAGCCACCGGGCGTTTGATAGAATATAACCTTTATCCTTTCTCCTTGGCCGAGTTGGCTGCTGATACTTCAGAGCGAGAGGAAAAACGATTGTTAGAGAATAGATTGATTTATGGCTTATACCCCGAAGTGGTAACGGAGCCGGCGGATGCCAAAAGAACATTGATGTCTCTTACTAACAATTATCTGTATAAAGATTTGTTTTCTTATAAGGGTTTGAAAAAGCCTGATGTTATTCAAAAACTTGTTAGAGCTTTGGCTTTACAGTTAGGAAGTGAAGTCTCTTACAATGAACTAAGCAATCTATTGGGGATAGATAAAGAGACCGTTGAAAACTATATATGTCTTCTGGAAAAATGCTTTGTTGTATTCAGGCTGGACTCTTTCAGTCGAAATCTGAGGAATGAAATAAAAAAAGGAAAGAAAATATATTTTTATGATAATGGAATCAGAAATGCTGTGATTTCTAATTTTGCTCCTTTGGAACTGAGAACGGATGTCGGTGCATTATGGGAAAATTTGATGGTTAGCGAGCGAGTGAAATATAATGCCTATTCGGGAAGTTTCGCGCAACTTTATTTTTGGCGTACGCACGACCAGAAAGAAATAGACCTTATTGAAGAGCAGGATGGAATATTAAAAACATTCGAGTTTAAGTGGAATACTAAGGCTAAAAGTAAACAACCTAAAGTATTTACGGAAAGCTACCCAAACTCAGTTTATGAAATAATTACACCTGAAAGCTTTTGGAGTTTTGTGAAATAAAAAATCCTCCCTTCCCGTTTTACCGGCAAAAGGAGGATTCTACTTAAAATTATGATGGACTATTTTTACTTCAAGTCTCTTAGTTCCCAGCCCAATGCACTGGCACCTAATACAGCAGCATCAGAATCTTTCAATTCAGACATCAACAGCTTGGCTTTACCTTTATAGATATTCAGCACATTGTCATCGATAGCTTTCTGGATAGGTTTGAAGATATAATCTCCGGATTTAGCCAATCCACCAAACAGGATGATAGCTTCGGGGCTGGAGAATGCGATAGCATCTGCTATAGCTTCACCCAGAATATTACCTGTAAAGTTAAAGATATCTTGTGCAAGTTTGTCACCTTGAACGGCTGCATCGTATACATCCTTAGACGTGATACTTTCAGCTGGAATAGAACGAAGCAAACTTGGCTCGGTACGTGCAGTCAGGAATTCACGGGCTGTACGAGCTACACCGGTAGCCGAACAGTAAGTTTCCAGACAGCCGTGACGTCCGCATCCGCAGAGACGACCATTCTCGCGACGTATGATGACGTGGCCAATTCTCCGGCAAAACCATCGTGACCATAAACCATCTGGCCATTGATAACGATACCGCTACCTACACCTGTACCCAGAGTGATCATGATGAAATCTTTCATACCACGTGCAGCACCGTAAGTCATTTCACCGATAGCTGCGGCGTTGGCGTCGTTGGTCAATGCAGTCGGGATACCCAGACGTTCCTCAAACATGGCTGCCAAAGGAATTACACCTTTCCAGGGCAAGTTAGGGGCAAATTCAATAGTACCGCTGTAGTAGTTACCGTTGGGAGCACCAATACCGATACCTTTAATTTTGTCTACGCCACCGTTGGCAATAATCAAAGGCAACAGATTTTTGCAGACTTCGTCTACATAATTATCTACCTGTTCGTGAGCGCCGGTTTTGATGGAACCGCTTGCAATAATAGTTCCGCGTGCATCCACAATGCCAAAGACGGTGTTTGTTCCGCCTATGTCAATACCTACTACGTAGGGTTTTTCCATGCTTGAATTCATGATATTAATGTTTTGTTTAAAGGGTTAGTTAATTAGTTTTATGGTTACAAATTACACAAAGAAAAATGATACTTCAAAATCTTTTTGAAAAAAATTCACCCCATTTGCAACTTTTCGTAACATTGCTGCGTCTAATAGTGAAAATTAATAAGAAACAGACTAAAACAGAGAGATCCGTGATACAGCTGAAAGACATTAACAAGACCTACAACAACGGGGCACCCCTACATGTGCTCAAAGGCATCAACCTCGAGATTAAACGGGGGGAGTTCGTTTCCATTATGGGAGCTTCGGGTTCCGGTAAATCCACTTTACTGAATATATTAGGTATTCTGGATAATTATGATACCGGTGAGTATTATCTGAATGGTACGCTGATCAAAAATCTCAGTGAGACCAAGGCG
>ERZ791618.344-NODE-344-length-24842-cov-2.079840_pt1 | contig 24842 bp, 15 predicted proteins | sample MGYA00510059_ERZ791618 | MGnify/ENA primary metagenome ERZ791618 (study PRJEB30046, sample SAMN00715159) | human gut metagenome | study: EMG produced TPA metagenomics assembly of the A metagenome-wide association study of gut microbiota in type 2...
CTAATCACTAATCACTAAACCCTAATCACTAATCACCTATTACTAATAAAAGAACATATAACTTCAATGAACAGACTTGTTTGGAAACTTCTCCGCCAACACATCAGCATCGGACAACTGACCGGCTTTTTTCTCGCCAATATCTTTGGGATGCTGATTGTATTGTTGAGCGTGCAATTTTATAAAGACGTCCTTCCCGTCTTCACGCAGGGAGACAGTTTCATGAAGAAGGATTATATCATCGCTACCAAAAAGATCAGCACCCTCGGCAGCATTACCGGACAAAGCAATACTTTCTCCAAGGACGAAATCAAGGAACTGGAAGCACAACCTTTCACACGCAGTGTAGGCGCTTTTACACCTACCCTTTTCAAAGTATCAGCAGGACTGGGAATGGAGCAAGCCGGTATCCGCATCTCTACGGATATGTTTTTTGAATCTGTTCCCGATGAGTTTGTAGATGTCAGCCTGGACAAATGGCACTTTGACGAAGGTACACAAACCATACCTATTATCATTCCCCGCAACTACCTGAACCTTTATAACTTCGGTTTCGCACAGAGCCGCAACCTGCCGAAGTTGTCGGAAGGTGTAATGGGACTGATACAAATGGACATTGTGATGCGTGGCAACGGACGTGTAGAACAATACAAAGGGAATATTGTCGGTTTCTCCAACCGCCTGAACACTATCCTTGTTCCACAATCGTTTATGGAATGGGCTAATCAGGCTTTCGCATCCGAAAGAGAAGCACAGCCTTCCCGCCTGATCGTAGAAGTAAAGAACCCTACGGACACAGCCATCACCGACTATTTTCAACAGAAGAATTATGAGACCGAAGGGGACAATCTGGATGCCGGAAAGACCACCTATTTCCTCCGCCTTATCACAGGTATTGTTTCCGGCGTGGGATGTTCATCAGTATCCTCTCTTTCTATATCTTGATGTTAAGCGTATTCCTGCTGCTTCAAAAGAATACGGCAAAGTTGGAGAACCTGTTATTAATAGGTTACAGTCCTTCTAAAGTCGCATTACCCTATCACGTATTGACCGTAGGATTGAATTTGCTGGTACTGATCCTTGCCATAGGCGGTGTGGCCTGGTTAAGATCTTACTATACAGGCGTCCTGCAAACTCTCATTCCACAATTGGAAACCGGGTCTCTCCTGCCCTGCATTTTTGCCGGAAGTTTCTTATTTATAGCAGTATCTGCCTTGAATATACTTCTGATACGAAGGAAAGTACTCTCTATCTGGAAAGGAAGTAAAGAAAAGTAAAGAGTATGATAAAACGAAAAGCAAAAAGAATAATAGTAGCATGTCTCATGCTGCTATTTCTTTTATCAGCAGGAATTTTCATCTTCCGGGGAAGCCTACTGCGTCACATCGCAGATCAACGTATTACCCTACTGGAACAGCGTTATGGACTGGATATCAGTTATAGCGAACTTCATATGAAGGGCCTGAACACAATCGCTATCGACGGACTCAGCGTAGTTCCACAGGAAAGAGACACCCTGTTTGCCCTGCAATCCCTCAACGTTCGTATCGGCCTTTGGAAACTGATGTGGGGAGATATCAAGATTAAAGAAGTCCGGCTTGACGGCCTCTCACTCAATTTCATTAAAAAGGACTCCATAGCTAATTACGATTTTCTTTTCCGTACTTCTGCCGAACCTACCGCTCCCAGTGAACAAAGTTCCAGCACCGATTATACCCGTCGCATCAATACAACATTAAACCTCCTTTTCGGATTATTACCCGGCAATGGAGAACTCACCCACCTTACTATCACTGAACGGAAAGATCATAACTTTGTCAGTTTCCGCATTCCCCGTTTCGTTATTGAAGACTACCATTTCCTGTCCGAAATAACAGTTCAGGAAGACAGCTTAAATCAACAATGGAATACTGAAGGAGAATTTAATCCTTCGGAAAGACGGTTGTATGCCACTTTGCATGCCCCACAACTGACTGTTCCCTATATCAACCGTCGATTTGGTGCAGAAGTACAATTCGACAGCCTGACATGTAACTTCTCGCAGGAAAAGGTAAATGGTGGAATCACTCGCCTGGTCGGCCAGTCGGAAGTACGGGGATTGCAAGTATATCATAAACGATTGTCTCCCGAAACCATCAATCTGGATCGCGGTCAACTGGACTTCCATGTTAATGTCAGTCCACAGGCTGTAGAACTGGATAGTGCCAGCCTTGTACGCTTCAATACATTGACCTTTCATCCTTATTTAAGGGCAGAGCGCGTTGGAGAAAAGACCAATCAAAAAGAGTGGCACTTTACAGCTTCCGTTCGTAAACCCTGGTTCTCTTCGGAAGAACTGTTCAGTTCGCTGCCTAAAGGACTTTTCGAAAATCTGGAAGGCCTCAGCACTACCGGACAATTAGCTTATCATTTTCTACTGGATATAGATTTCTCACAACTGGATAGCCTGAAGTTTGAATCGGAACTGAAGGAGAAAGATTTCCATATTCTTCATTATGGAAAGACGGATTTGGGTAAGATGTCCGGTGAGTTTATCTATACAGCTTACGAAAACGGACAACCGGTATATACGTTCCCTGTCGGTCCGTCATGGGAACATTTTACACCACTGGACAGCATTTCTCCCTTGCTGCAAATGTCCGTTATGCAAAGTGAAGACGGAGCATTCTTCTATCACCGGGGATTCCTGCCGGACGCTATGCGCGAAGCTTTGATTCATGACCTGGAAGTCCGTAAATTCGCCCGCGGAGGTAGCACGATCTCCATGCAATTAGTAAAGAATGTCTTCCTGAACCGCAATAAGAATATAGCCCGCAAACTGGAAGAAGCCCTTATCGTCTGGCTCATCGAAACCGAACACCTCACTCCAAAGGCCCGCATGTACGAAGTTTACCTGAATATAGCCGAATGGGGGCCTATGGTTTACGGCATCCATGAAGCAGCTGATTTCTACTTCGCTAAGCGTCCTTCACAATTGAGTATAGAGGAATCTATCTTTCTTGCTTCCATCGTTCCTAAACCGAAACACTTCAAAAACTCATTTACTACAGGCGGCAAACTGCAAGAGAGTCAGGAAGGTTACTTCCGCCTGATTGCAGAAAGGCTGGCCAAGAAAGAAGTGATTACCGATGCACAAGCGGCACAGGTAAACATCAGCAACTTAGAACTTAAAGGCGTAGCCAAAGAGTTTTTCCGGGATTCTATCCCTGATGCGCCAACATATACTCCTTAGGCGACATGCCATGCACTTCCTTGAAAGAACTGGAGAAATGCGACAAGTTCGTGTAGCCCGTAGCATACGCTACTTCGGATACTGTCAGTTTCTTCTCTTTCAACAAGGCAGCAGCCTGCTGTAAACGGATATTCTTAATAAAGTCGCGTGCCGAAAGATTTGTCAGTTCTTTCAGTTTCCGGTGCACATGGACACGACTTAAGCCGACATTCGCCGCCAACATTTCCACATTGAGATCCGGATTGGACAGATTCTCGTTGATAACCTTCATTATCTTACTCATCAATATCTCATCTGCCGATTTCATGCTCAACTTCTGTACCTTATCTTCCTGCTGCTGCGCACCGCTGAACTTGCTCTTCAGCAGTTTACGGTTAGCAATCAGATTAGCAATCGTACTCTTCAGAAGTTCCGTATTGAAAGGCTTCACCATATAAGCATCCGCACCGGTTGCCATACCTTCCATAGTATCCTCGGGCTTCGATTTAGCCGTTAACAAGATTACAGGCACATGATTGACATTCGTATTCTGCTTAATCTTCCGACATAATGATAATCCATCCATTTCCGGCATCATGATATCGCTGATCACCAGGTCAGGAGTATCTGCAAGGATTGTATCATAAGCCTCCCTACCATTCTTCCGGGTCATAATCCGATAATCCCCTTCCAATTCTTCTTTCAGGTAAGAGAGGATTTCTTCTTCATCCTCCACTATCAATATGCGCATGCGATTTTTCGACTTACCCGCCTTCTTGCTTTCTTCGTCCTCTTCTTCTTCAAAGGCTCCCTCCAAATCCGTCTTCTCCGGTTTAACCAACACGGTATGAGGAGTAATGATTGCTTCCACATCTTCCAATTCATCCGTACGCAGATGGGCAGAGCCCAACGGTATACGGATAATAAAACGACTACCCGGAGCATCTTCCCGATTCTCTGCCAGGATGATGCCATGATGCAGTTCCACCAATGAACGGGACAAATGCAAACCGATACCCGTACCGAAGTTCGATTTAGTCACATCATTATCTATCTGATAGAACCGTTCGAAGATACGCTCTATCTTCTCCCGGTCGAGTCCGATGCCGTTATCCGTCACAGTTATTTCAAAGTACTCCTTCAGCGGATCGCGCCGGGTGGAATCACGTCCTGTAGAAAGTGTAACCGTAATCTCTCCCTGCTCCGGTGTGTACTTAAAGGCATTGGAGAAGATATTCATCAGTATCTTATCGAAGTTATTCATATCCACCCATACCTTCAACTGCGGCATGACGTGTTCGAAACTGAAACGTATCTTCTTCTTCCGCGCCATATAGTCAAAAGTGAGCATCACATCGTCAATGAAACCCACCATATCCGTCTCCCGGAATTTCATGAACATCTGTCCTTTATCCAGCTTACGAATATCCATCAATTGGTTTATCAGACGAAGAATACGTTGCGCATTCCGGTAAATCATCAGATAAGTCTTCTGTACTTCTCCTCCCTTCTTTTCAGCCAGCAATTTCTCCAGAGGATTAATAATCAGCGTCATCGGAGTACGTATTTCATGCGAGATATTGATGAAGAACTGTAGCTTCGCTTCATTCAATTGTTCAGCATGTTCGCGCTTCATGATTTCACGGCGATGGCGCATACGCGACAGGATATAATTCACAATACCCAATACAAGCAAGCCGAACAGGAACGCATAAATACAATACGCCCACCACATCTCATACCAGGGCGGAGTAATCAGTATCTTCACAGTACGTATCTCCGAAAGATTGCCATGGCTCAACGCCCGCACATGGAAAGTATATTTGCCGGGCAGAAGATTATTATACGTCACCCGGTTCACCCCCGGCTCAGTGCTAAGCCACTGGTTACTCAGTTCTTCAATCTTATACTGATAGGATATCTGTTCCGGATTGTTGTATTGCAACGTAGAGAACACAATGCTGAACGTATTATCATAATGAGCCAACTGGAACATATTCGCATCCGGCACAGATGTATAAATAACGGTATGTCTTCCCGAACGTGTATTCTTCCGTACAGGCTGGTTAAAGATAGAGAAATCCGTAATCCAGACCTTGGTATCTTTCAGCACGCTCCCTATGGATGAAGGCTGAAAATAAGTGATACCATTGATTCCACCGAAATAGACTTTCCCAGCCTCGTCCTTATAGAATGCACCGTGCGTAAACTCGTTGCCCTGCAAACCGTCGCCCGCATAATAATTGATATAACGGCCGGTTTTAGCATCATACTTGCAGATACCCATATAGGTACTGATCCACATATTGTGCTCCTCGTCCTCACAAATTCCACAGATTACATTATTCGGCAAACCATCCGCCACCGTAAAGCAAGTAAGCTCATCAGTCTTCTTGTTAAAGCAATATAAACCGTCTGTCGTACCTGCCCAGATATTTCCGGCATGGTCTTCTTGCACTACATAGCCCACCCGGTCTTCAACCAGGGTGTTCACCTTCCGGTAATTAATGAAACTCTCATTAGCCGGATTGAAACAACTGATGCCTTTATAATGCCCCAGCCAGATCATTCCCTCACTGTCACAAAAGATGTAGTTCACCCAGTCATTGGCCAATTCATTCCTCGTCAGGTCGCCCGTTTCGTCTTTAGACGACTCGTAGTGTTTCAACTCTTTCGTCACCAGATTATACTGATAGAAACCCGAACCGAAAGTAGCGATATAAAGATTCTTATGCCGGTCTTCCGCAATTGAGAATATCTTCTCGTTGTCAACGGGCAGCGGGTACTCACACTCACCGGTTCTCCTGTTCAGCTTTGCCAGTCCCCGGGTATACGAACCGAGCCAGAAGTCTCCGTTCGTATCTTCGTACATACACATAATGGTATTAGCCATGGAGCGCGGATTATTACCAGGCTGATAATGGCGCAATCTCCTTCCTTCCGCATCCAATTCAAATACTCCTTCATTATCGGCCGCTACCCACAAGTGGTGATTACTGTCCTGATAGATAGACATCACACACCCTTGTCCGATAGGATTGTAATAAATGGACTTATTGCCATAATATTCAAACGGATTTTCCTGCTTCGGTATCAAGACAATACCTTTTTGAAACAACCCGACCCACAAGTTCTTATCCCGGTCTTCCAGGATGGCATGTATCTTTCCCTCCGAAAAGTCCAGCGGAGCAGAGTTGATACTATAATCCTCTATTTTTCCGGTCATCCGGTTGTAAGTCTTCAATCCCTGACCGTCGGTACCTATCAACAAATGGTCGTCCACCAGTGTCAGGCAATAAATGGATAGCTCCTCACTACCTGTATAAGGCACAGGAACAAAGCGGTTTTGTTCACGGTCGTAGCGGGACAAGCCATGCTTTTGAGTTCCGATAAACAGATTTCCATACTTATCTTCACCAATAGCTGATACATAGTTATCATTAATCGCCGGATATCTGAAAATGCGGACTTCTTGTGTAGCGGGCAGATAACAAATCAGTCCATGCCCTTCTGTGCCAATCCAGATATTATAATCAGAGTCCTCATATAAGTTAGACTGGAAATTATAATTCACCTGTTTCATGATAGCATCAATGGATACTGCCTGCTGCTTCTCTTCGTCCAGGCGGAAAATTCCCTGACCGGTAGTTACTGCCCAGATTTCGCCATTATGCAGTTTCTGCATCTGCGTAACATGTGGAAAGACCTGCTTACCTGCACGTATCATGGGGATTTCCCGAAAAGTATCTGTCTCCGAATCATACTTCATCAGTCCGTCAATACAACCTACCAACAGATTTTGCCGGCTGTCTTCATAAAGTGTACGTACGTAATTATTTTTAATGGAAGTAGAATCACCGGACATGTGTTTATAGTTAGAAAAGCGAAGCCCGTCGAACCGGTTCAGCCCGTACTCGGTGGCTATCCAGATGAATCCACGCTTATCCTGAAAGATCTGGTTGATAAGACTGCTGGATAATTCATTGTTAGTGGAATAAAACTTACCGGTCTGCGCTGCTAAAGGCAGAACAACCAAGCAAAACAATAAGACTATAAGGGGGGCTTTGTTAGGAGCTGTTTTCATTGCATTCTATACTTAAAGGTAAGCAAAGATAAGAAAACTTTCGAAATGGACAGGGAAGCCAGTGAAAGGAATATAGGATTTATCACTTAATTATTTATCTTTCGGGCGTCAATTAAGCCCGAACGTAACACCAGCAAATGATTTTGTAACACAGGGAAAAGTCATGTTACATTTAAATGTAACACAGGCTACAATAAAATGCCTGCTTCTTCATATTATAGAATACCTTTGTCACAAACGAAAAGGAATGTTTAATCACTTAATCTAATTGAATACAAATATGGAAACTTAAAAATGAAATGCACGTCTTCACATCTTTAATAAAGAAAGAGAATATTATTGTTATCCAACTAAATTAATTTCATTATGAAATGCACAAATTATTGTTTTAAGCCATTGGGGCTTCTATTCTTATTATGCCTGATACCTCTATGGGCATTTTCACAGAACATCACTGTGAAAGGTGTGGTGAAGGACGCCACAGGAGAATCGGTTATCGGTGCGAGCGTAGTGCAGAAAGGCACCAGTAACGGTATTATTACCGACATTGACGGTAACTTCACGCTGAATGTTCCATCCAACAGTACCATCGTAATTTCATTTGTGGGCTACAAGACTCAAGAAGTTCCTGTGGCTGGGAAGACACAAATCAATGTTACGATGAAGGAAGATACTGAGATGCTGGATGAGGTAGTAGTGGTAGGTTACGGACAGATGAAGCGCTCGGACCTGACAGGTTCAGTGGTATCGGTTAATGACCAGGCTATTAAGAAGTCGGTTCCGACTTCTATCGACCAGGTATTGCAAGGCCGTGCTGCCGGTGTGCAGATTCAAGCAAACTCCGGTACACCGGGTGCGTCTACCTCTATCCGCATCCGTGGTGTCAACTCCTTGAATGCCACTAACCAGCCTATCTTCGTCATTGACGGCGTAGTAGTGGATTCTGCCACAGATGATGAAAACAGTAACCCGCTATCAAGCATCAACCCGTCGGACATTGTATCTATGGACGTGTTGAAAGATGCTTCGGCAACCGCTATCTATGGTTCGCGTGCATCTAATGGTGTTATCATGATTACTACCAAACGAGGGCAGGCAGGTACAGCTACAGTTACTTATGACGGTTATGTAGGATGGCAAGAGATGCCCACGCAACTCAACATGCTGAACCTGAGTGAGTATGCAACTCATCACAATAGTCGTGCAGCATTGGGACTTGTCGATCAAAGTAGCAGCTTCGTTCGCCCCGACTTACTTGGAGAAGGAACCACTGGCAGGATGAATTATTCCGCAAAGCATTAATGACGAGCCACAACCTTTCCGTAAGTGGTGGTAATGATAAGACAACTTATGCTTTCAGTGGCGGTTTCCTTGACCAGAACGGTATTGCACTGGGTTCCAGCTTCCGCCGTCTTTCATTGCGTGCCAATGTCGACAGCCAGATTAAATCATGGTTACGTGGTGGCATCAACTTCTCATTTGCCGAGTCTAAACAGAGTGTAGGAACTGATAACAATACCATCATAAGCGCATTGCTCCAACAACCCACCGTTGCCGTTACTTCTACCGACGGAAGCTTTGATGGTCCGGAAGACGTATGGATGCCCGAAAATCCGGTAGGTTTGGCTTCTATCCGCACCAACAACAACCGTAAAATGAACTTCCGTTTTAACACGTATCTGGAAGCTACCTTATTAAAAGGACTTACTTTGAAAACGGAACTCTCAACCGACTATAATTTCAATAATTACTATTATTATCAGCCCGATTATCAGTTCGGTATCAAGACCAGCGACACCCGTACTTCCAAGTGGACCAAAACCAACACCAAGTACTGGTCATGGCGCAATATCCTGACTTACAATACGCAGATAGCTCAAAAGCATAACATCAACATCATGGTCGGCCAAGAAATGTCTCATTATAATTACGAAACTCAGGTAGGAACAGCCACAGGCTTCCTGACGAATACGACTCCCGACCTGAGTGCAGGTGATGTGACTTCATCCACCACTACCGGTTCACGCTTCGTCAATTCACTGGCATCCGCTTTCGGACGTGCATTCTATTCGTACGACGAACGTTACCTTTTAACGGCTACTATCCGCCGTGACGGTTCTTCTAAATTTGCCAAAGGCAACAAGTGGGGCTGGTTCCCGTCTGTGGCTCTGGCATGGCGTGCTTCCCAGGAATCATTCCTGCATAATAATGAGGTTATCAACAACCTGAAACTGCGTGCGGGTTGGGGTGCCACCGGTAACCAGAACGTCAGCGATTATGCTTATATGGCACTACTTTCTTATAAGACCACGCCTTGGGGCACAGGAGTACTGACAGGAAATACCGCCAATCCGGATCTGACTTGGGAAACTACCTATTCTTATAATGTCGGTGTCGACCTTGGCTTATTTCAAAACCGCATCGAGTTTATAGCCGATGTTTACTACAAGAAGACTAAAAACCTTCTTCTCCAGCTTCCATTACCAGCTTATCTGGGATCAAGCGGTCAGGGTGCAGCATCCAATCCGTGGGGTAACGTAGGTTCACTGGAAAATAAGGGTATCGAATTAACCCTGAATACCACCAACATTACGAACAAAGATTTCCAGTGGACTTCGAATCTTGTCTTCTCACTGAACCGCAATAAGGTCGTAGAACTTGATACTGACAATTCTTCCATTGAGAAGACTTATCAACCCAGTTCCACCAACTTCATCGTAACGAAGACCACCGTAGGACAACCTATTGGACAATTCTGGGGTTACAAAGTAATCGGTCGTTTCAACGAACCTACCGATTTCTATTACAAGGATGATCAGGGCAACGTGAAGCAAGTAGCGATACCCGAAGGTAATTCCATAGCCAAGAACAGTACGTGGATTGGCGATTACATCTTCGAAGACAGAAATGGTGACGGCGTTATCAATAACGAAGACTGTACTTTCATCGGTAATCCCGAACCTAAGTTCACTTACGGTATCGGTAACACATTCTCTTACAAAGGATTCGACCTGACGGTATTCTTCTCCGGTTCTTATGGGAACAAGGCTCTGAACCTGACCCGTTACCGCATTGAAGATCCCCGTTCCAATGCCAATATCCTGAAATCATCCTTGAACTATGCTGTTGTCGATTTAATCGACCCAAATGGTCCGTCCGATGATTACCGTAACCTGCATGTAGTGGGAGGCTCTGCCATACTACCGGCCCTGCAAGCATCCGATGCCAACAATAACTACTCACGTATAAGTGACCTGTTGATAGAAGATGCCTCTTACATCCGTCTGCAGAATATCTCTATCGGCTATACTTTCCCAAAGAAGTGGATAAACAAAGCGCACCTCAACAATGTAAGAATCTATGCCAATATACAGAACGTGTATACCTGGAGTAAATACAAAGGCATGGACCCTGAAGTAGGTGCGATGTATGGTGACGCATTGATGACCGGCGTAGATTACGGACGCTATCCTTCACCCCGTATCTACACATTCGGATTAAATGTATCCTTCTAATCTTTTAAAATGAACTATACAATGAAAAATAAAATATTAATCATAGCAGCAATGGCAGGTGCACTGGTTCTCGGTTCTTGTGATGATTTCCTAGAACAAACCAAACCACAAATGCCAACCAAGAGACTTTCTTCGACAGCGATAAAGCAGTTGAAGCAGCTACTGCCCCACTTTACAACTATGTGTGGAACAGTTTCAATGATAAATTCTATTATGGAATGGGAGACGGACGTGCCAATAATCTTACAGCCCGTTGGTCAGCTTATATCTATCCTTATACCAACTTCACTGAAACAGCCCTGAGTGAAGGTCTTGAAGAAGCATGGGGATCGTTATATTCGGTAGTGGCACAATCCAACTATGCCATTAATAATATCAAGGATTATTCCGGTCCTAAAGTAACCGAAGCAGCCAAGAGACAGGCCTACGGTGAGGCCCGTTTTATGCGTGGAGTTGCCTATTGGTATATTGGTTCTCTGTGGGGCAAGGGAATTATCTATGAGAATACGGCTGAAAAGGTAAACAACTCCGTTGCTCCTGCGCACCGTGGTGTAGACGTGATCGAATTTGCAATCCGTGACCTTGAATATGCAGCAGCCAACCTTTCGACTACCGCAAGTGATAAAGGACGTGTTACCAAACATAGCGCTTACGGTATGTTATCACGCCTCTATCTCTCTATGGCAGGCCTGACTACCGACGGGCAGTATAATGGGAGCAACATTGCCACCGATTTTAACCGCGGCACCCGCAATACTTATTATCTGGATCTTGCCCGTCAGGCTGCATTAAAGGCTATCGAAGGCCCCTACTCCCTGTTGGACAGTTATGGAAGTCTTTTTGCTTACCAGACAGCCAACAACAACAGCGAGTCTCTGTTCCAGTTGCAATGGCTCACCGGTAGTACCGATGCCATAGGCTGGGGATGTAACAATGCCATGCAGGCATTCTTCGCCTGGTCTACAATGGTGGGTGAAACCAACTGGGGTAATGCCACTTACGCATCTTACGACCTTGTGCGCGAGTATGATCCGCAAGACCGTATCCGCCGCCATAACACGATCTGTACCGTAGGTGAATACTATTCAGAGCTTAACTCCAAGAATGGCGGTTATACTTATAATGTAACCGAATCAGGATATGACAACAAATGTAACATCAAGAAGCATGTGATCGGTAAAATCGACGATAACGGCCAAAGTTATCAACAAAGCAGCGGTGTAAATACATACATGATGCGTCTTGCCGAAGTTTACCTGAATCTTGCCGAAGCAATTCTTGGAAACAATGCCAGTACGACTGACGAGACTGCCCTCACCTATTTCAATAAAGTACGCGTACGTGCCGGAATGCCGGAATTGAAATCTATCACTTACGAAAACCTGCGATATGAACACCGTATCGAATTTGCCCTTGAAGGACAGTATTGGTACGACTTATTACGCCGTTCTTACTACCAACAGCAAGAAGTAGTGAACTATCTCAATAACCAGGAGCGCAATGCCGGTTACGAATGGGATGAGTCCGAAACATGCCAGTATGCCAAGAGCAGCGACGGAACCGGTGTAGCTACCGCCACTGTAAACAATCTTACGTTACCGATCTCCGATGTTGACCGTGGACGTAACCCGGAATTGAACAACGCCCCTATAGCCTACGAATTCGACGAACGAGAAGTTACTGTTACTGATTTGTTTAATGACTAACAAAGGAAAGAAGATATGAAAAGTTTAAAATATACCTGGATACTATGCCTGGCATTTTTGTCAGTAGGCTTCATCTCATGCAACGATGATGATGAATACTTTGATGACAAGTATCAAGACGTCAAAATAGTTATTGACCAGATTTATCTGGAAGATTATGAATCTTCCGTACCCGACCGACCGGTTACTTTTGCACGCCTCGGCCAACTGATCCGTGTGGAAGGCAGTGGATTATATGGCATGAAGAAAGTCTATATCAATGGATATGAAACTTATTTCAACCGTGCCTATGTAACGGATAAATCCATGCTTATCCAGATAAACAGCAATACCCCTATTGTGGATGCTGAACCCGAAGATCGTAACGTCATTCTGTTTGTGAAAGATAAAACACAAACGCCCCATGATTTCATAATACGTGCAGCATCTCCTACTGTTACCAGCATAAGCAATACATTGCCCAAAGCTAAAGAAACAGTCACCGTTTATGGCACAGGTCTTGACGAGACCACTAAAGTTACCCTCCCCGGAGGTATAGAAGTTACCGACATCACCAATTCTGAAGATGGCGACTGGTATTCATTTACAATGCCGAGTGGTGTTACAGAAAGTGGTCATATTCTCTCAGAAGGGGCCAACGGACAAGCACAATCTCCGTCTTATTTCAATTATAGTTCCTGTATGATTCTGGATTTCGACGGAAACGGAACACAAGGTTCCTGGAGTTGGAGTGAAACAGGTTCCATGACTAATGCAGACGACCTGGTAAATGATCCCGCCGGTTCCGGACGTGGCAAGTGTCTTCCGATTGTTCCAAAACGCCTGCTCACTGCGGGTGTCAGTTCAGGAAAACCGCGTGTATCTGAATGCTGGACTGCCGGTAATGATGATGAACTGGATGACTGGACCCGTATGACTAAGTATATCCCTGCTACTACTCCGCTCACGGAAGTAGCATTGCAATTCGACATTTATGTTGCAAACCCATGGTCGGGTACAGGATATATTCAGATCTGTTTAATCAATAACTTCAACTATGCAGGTATAGGTTCTGACGACGATGGTGCTAATAATGTGGTAACTTTCTATGTGCCCTGGATAACCAGCGGAGGTATTGTCCCCTTCTCTACCGAAGGCTGGCAAACGGTTACCATTCCTTTCAGCCAGTTCAACAAGTATGCAACTCTCATTGCGGATAAAGAAGCGACTCAACCTACATTCCAAACTGTAATCGACGACCGTAACGCCGCTACTTACCGTAATTTCGGTATGGGCTTTGTGAATACAGACTTCTCTTATCTGGATGTAAAGGTTACTTCAACTCCATTTACCGGACCTGAAATCTACATCGACAACTGGCGCGTAGTGCCTTGTAAAAGTGTAGTAATCTCTGATTATCCGGAAGATGAAGAGACCGCAAAATAAACATAGTAAGAACATTTAAAGAATACAGAAAATGAAACTAAATAGAATCATTCTTCCGATAATGGCCTGCACACTGACTCTTGGCAGTTGCGACGACCAGATAATGGAGTGGAAGGAGTCTGATAAAAACATTACGATTTCAGATATTCCCCTCGCACTGAAGGAAAAATTAGCGAACTATGATTATATCAAAGCGTATGCGAAACAATATACGCCGAATATGATCATCGGTTTGGGATTGGGCGCCGACCAATATATCAGCGATGCGCAATACAAGCAAGTAGCTGACGAGAACTTCCAGATGTTTACGACCGGCAATGCCATGAAACACCAGTCTGTTGTAAAGTCTGACGGCAGCCTTGACTTCACTACTATAGATGCATTTCTGCAAGCTGTACCCACCGATATTAAAATCTATGGGCATAACTTCCTATGGCATACCCAGCAGAATCAGAATTATCTGAAGTCGCTCATTGCTCCCACCATGAAGGTGGAAAGCAGCGGAGGTGTCGCCAACATACTCAGCGGTGACGCAACGGACTTTAATGGCGGAACTACCGGAGGCTGGGGAAGCTGGGGAAGCAATAAAGACAGCCAAACCGTTGAAGCAGGTGCGGGTTCGGACGGTACAGCCTGTATGGTATTGAAGAACAAAGGAGATGGCAACGCTTGGGAAGCACAATGTGCCTATAGCCTCAGTGATTTTCTGCAAGCCGGTAAAACATATATGATTAAATTCAAGGCTAAATCGACTTCAGGTGCCGGACATTTACAATTTCAATACCAGAATGGAACGACTTACGGCAGTCAAGGCGGATACAACGATTTTAATATCGGTACCGACTGGAATGACTTTGAATATGAATTTACCACCGATTATAAGGATGTAAACCGTATCATATTAAACTTTGGTAAGGTAGGTGCCACATATTACATCGATGATATTCAATTCGGTCTTAAAGTAGAAGACCCGATGACCAATGTCTTATCCGGTGATAACAGTGACTTCGAAGGTGGTACAAAAGGTAGTTGGGGAAGCTGGGGTAACAGCTCAACCACCTCGGTATCGGCAAGTGGAGAAGGATACAACAGCAACTACTGCATTGTACTGGTTAATCCTGCAGACGGAAGCGATTACTATGCAGCACAATTGGCTTATACTTTCGACGACCCGTTGAAAGTAGGCGAAACCTATATCATCCAGTTCTATGCCAAAACATCTTTGGCAGGAGCCGGGGTACAATTTGCTACTCAAAACAGTAATGATTATTCGGGTGAAGGATATCATGCCATTCCTCTAAGTAGCGAATGGGTATTATGCGAGCACGAATATACATGCTCCAAAGAAGGCATAAACCGTATCCTCATAAACTTTGGCAAGAACGCTGCCACTTTCTACTTAGACAATATTAAATTTGGTGTAAAGAAAGCAACTACACGTGCCCTAACCCGTGGAACTTCCATCACTTATATTCCTAAATCGACAGAAGAAAAGAAAACTGCTTTGCTTTCAGCTATGGAAGCATGGATTAAGGGTATGGCTCAACATCCGGGAATGGAACGCGTCACTGAATGGGATGTTATCAACGAGCCTATCGGAGATAACAGCAAATGGCGTGGATTTGATAATACCTTCATGGATGGAGATTCCGCACCTGTAGAAAATGAAGAAAGTGGTTTAACCCTGAATTGGAGTAACGAAGCCGGTAACGGACATTTCTACTGGGGTTACTACATTGGCAAAGAGTATGCAGCAAAAGCATTTGAATATGCCCGCAAGTACTGTACTACAGGAACCAGACTGTATGTAAACGATTATAATCTGGAAAGCAACCCCGGCAAGCTCGCGGCTTTGATTGAATTCGTGAAATACATCGACGAAAACAATGCCACAGGACAACCTATCGTAGACGGTATTGGTACTCAGATGCATGTATCAACCAGCATTACAAGAGCACAGGTAGACGCCATGTTCCAGACTATGGCTGCAACCGGTAAACTTGTCCGTGTTACGGAATTAGATGTACAGGTAGGTACCACGACCCCTGACGCCAGCCAATTGGCCACACAGGCTGACGTTTATCAAATGATCTTTGAATCTTACAAGGAGAACATCCCGACAGTCCAGCAATCAGGAATCACTATCTGGACACTGACCGACAGTAAGAAAGAACATGAATATTGGTTATCGGACGATGCACCGAATCTCTTCGATGCAAGCTACGGACGCAAACATGCTTATAAGGGTGTATGCGATGGTATCGCCGGACGAGATATCAGTGAAGATTTCAGTGGTGAAGACTGGAAGAATACCTATGAAACAGAAGGAGAATAAACTCCGGCTGCATAAAGTGTGAAGACAGGAATCTGGTAAGGCTTCGGCCTTACCAGATCCAATTCACCCAGTCATTCAATAAATCCGGCAAAAGCATCCGTTTTACCCCTCAAAACAGGAAGATGTACGATAAACAAAAAATTATGTAACATCATTGAGAGATAATGTAACCGAAATGAATTTTTCTGCAACACTGCGAAAAGCTTTCTAATTTATAGCTCACTATCTTTGTTGCAATGGAAAACATCTCAAATCAATACCAGAGACAAACGATGAAGAATTGGATTTTAATTTTAGTTTTGAGTGTAATGACAGTTGGGTATGTAAATGCTCAAAAGAGTACATTACAAAAACAAGGCACCGCTACCCAATTAGTAGTAGACGGCAAACCATTTCTTATTTTAGGCGGTGAATTAGGAAATTCATCGGCGGCATGCACAGAAGATATCGAACGTATCTTCCCGAAGCTGCAACGGATGGGACTGAATACAGTGCTCGTTCCCGCATACTGGGATTTGATAGAACCGCAGGAAGGACAATTCGACTTCACCCTCACAGACAAAGTCATCCGGCAAGCCCGGCAGAACGATCTTAAAGTTATTTTTCTTGGTTCGGTGCATGGAAAAACTCCATGAGTTGCTATGCTCCCCTCTGGTTCAAGGAGAACTATAAGAAATACCCGCGTGCCTATACGCAAAAAGGAAAACCACTCGAAATAGCCAGCGCATTCTCTGAAAATGTATTCCAAGCCGACAACCGTGCTTTTTCCGGGTGGATGGAACACGTCGCAGCCATTGATAAAGAGGAAGGTACCGTCGTCATGATACAGATAGAAAATGAGATAGGTATGCTGGAAGATGCAAGAGACTATTCCAAAGAAGCCAACGCACTGTTCAATGCACCGGTGCCTGCCGAATTAATGAGTTATTTGCAGAAAAATAAGAAAACGCTCCACCCACAGATGCTTGAGAAATGGGAAAGCCAAGGTAGCAAGAAACAAGGTACCTGGCAAGAAGTATTCGGAGCCGATATCTACACCGATGAATTATTTATGGCTTGGCACTACGCCCGTTATGTGGAAAGAATGGCACAAAGCGCCCGGTCCATCTACAATATTCCACTATTCGTGAACGCTGCCATGAACAGCCGTAACCGGAAACCCGGAGAATATCCTTCTGCCGGTCCACTGGCACACCTTATTGATATATGGCATTGCGGAGCACCCAGCATCGACCTTCTTGCTCCCGACCTGTACGACAATGGCTTTACAGATTGGGTAGCTAAATATAAATTGCACAACAACCCATTGTTTATCCCCGAAATCAAACTGACAGACAATAATGGAGTAAGAGCTTTTTACATCTTTGGTGAACATGATGCCATCGGTATCAGTCCATTCTCCATCGAAGGTGGTTCCGACTCTCCTAACTCTCCGTTGGTAAAAAGCTATCGTACGCTGAAAGAGTTCATCCTCTGCTCGCTAAATATCAGGGTAAAGGCGCAATGAAAGGATTACTCTTCGATCAGGAAAATAAAGAACGTATCATTTATCAGGATGATCTGAAGATAACCTGTCGCCATTTCTTTACTCTTCCCTGGGATGCGCGTGCCACTGATGGCAGTGTATGGCCCGAAGGTGGAGGTATATTATTAAGACTGGCACCCAATGAGTATATCGTAGCAGGTAGCGGTATCGTTATCGAGTTTGAGAAAGCTACAGAAAATCAGGCCAAAGTCCAGGCGTTGGGCGAAGACGGATTTGCCCAGGCAGGAGGAAAGGGTGATAAAGTGATAAGTGGTGGAGTGATAAGTGATAAGGTGATGTGGAAAGGGGCACGATGCGGCATCGGTTCCGTAGATGAAGTGAAGGTAAACGAGGACGGTACGCTCTCTTACATCCGCCGTCTGAATGGTGATCAAGACCATCAGGGACGCCATGTGCGCATCTCAGTGGGGGATTTCCAGATACTTCATGTGAAATTGTATGAGTATAAGTAGGTAGTAGCTAAGTAGTGAGTAAAAAGATAAATTAGATATGAATCAGGTTAGTTTTAATAAAGTTAGGTTGAGTCTGGCAGTGTTACTTTGCCTTTGCGCTACTTCCATGGTAAACGCAAAGGTAAAGTTACCTGCCTTGATTTCTGACAGAATGGTACTACAACGCGAACAACCCATTAAAGTATGGGGTACGGCAGATGCCGGAGAAAGCGTACAGGTAAAGTTCCTGAAGAATGCCACCCCTACAGGTGTAAAAGGTGGGAAACTAAAAGCTACTTACACAGCCACAGCAGATGAAAACGGCCAATGGTCCCTCACCCTGCCTGCCATGAAACCGGGCGGGCCTTACATCCTTCAAGTAAATGACATCGAACTGAAAGATATTCTGGTGGGAGATGTATGGCTATGCTCCGGTCAATCCAATATGGAACTGCCTGTCAACCGGGTTACGGATATGTTCCGTGATGAAATCTCCGCTTATGAGAACACAAATATACGGCAACTGAAAGTACCCAATATCTTCAACTTCCATGCACCGCAAGCGGACTTGCCGGATTACGTTGCCTGGAAACCACTGACGCAGGAAAACGTCATGAACTTCTCCGCTTTGGGCTATTTCTTTGCCAAAGCCATGTATGAAAAGAACAGCATACCCGTCGGACTGATAAACTCCAGTTGGGGCGGAACTCCCGTTGAGGCATGGATAAGCGAAGAAGGACTGAAAGAATTTCCGAAATATATTAATGATAAACGGCAATATGAGGATGATGCTTATCTGAAAAGCATTAAACAGACAGAAGGTTTGAGCTTCTATCGCTGGAACACTTCCCTATACCGGGGAGATGCAGGACTGCACGAAGCAACACCTTGGTATGCCGCCAACTACAATGATAAAGACTGGAAGACCGTTGATTTATTCTCTACCGACTGGGGAACCAACGGTTTGAATCCGATAAACGGTTCGCACTGGTTCCGCAAGGAAGTGGAAGTACCGCAAGACTGGAACGGAAAAGAAGCGACCTTGCGTTTAGGTTGCATCGTAGATGCAGACTCCGTCTATGTGAACGGTACATTCGTAGGTACTGTTTCCTACCAGTATCCTCCACGCATCTATACCATTCCGGCAGGCGTGTTGAAAGCGGGAAAGAATACAGTAACCATACGCCTCATCAGCAATAACGGTTATCCGCACTTTGTAAAGGAGAAGCCTTATAAAATTATTTGCGGAAATGAAGAAGTAAGCCTGCAAGGAGAATGGAAATACAGATTAGGTGCTTCCATGCCTCCGGCTCCGGGAATGATGTTCTTCTGTTACAAACCGGTATGCCTGTACAATGCCATGATTGCTCCATTACAAAACTATGGCATCCGTGGTGTACTCTGGTATCAGGGAGAGTCCAATGTAGACCGCCGCAATGAATACGCCGCACTACTGACAGTTCTGATTGCTGATTGGCGCAGCACATTCGACAACCCGGAATTACCTTTCTACATTATAGAATTGGCGGACTTCCTGTCCAAAGATGACATCAGCGGTCGGCAAGCATGGGCTGAGATGCGCAAGGAACAAGCCAAAGTAGCCGAAACCAACCGGAATACTCGTCTCATCCGCAACAGCGACCTAGGTGAATGGAACGATATACATCCATTGGATAAGAAAACCCTGGGACAACGTGCGGCAGAAAGTGCGTTGGAGACAGATAATAAATAACAGATAACTAATAACTGAATAATACAGCACTATGAACGCACTAAGTCAAAAAGTGTCTATGGCCGAGAAGATCGGCTATAGTTTAGGAGATTGTTCTGCGAACCTCGTGTTCCAGATGATGATGATTTACCAAACCAAGTTTTATACCGATGTCTTCGGTCTGGAAGGCGCCATTGCCGGATCAGTGATGCTGATTGCCCGCATTGTGGATGCTTTTGTAGACCCTACCGTAGGTATATTGTCCGACCGGACACGAACCCGGTGGGGTAAATACCGTCCTTGGGTACTTTGGACTGCGCTGCCGTTCATGGTGTTCTATGTGCTGGCATTCTACAATCCCGGCATCGAGGATAAAGGTTTGGTAGCGGTATATGCTACAATCTCTTATACCTTGTTGATGACGCTTTACTCGTTCAACAATACACCGTATGCATCGTTGGGTGGTGTTATGTCAAGTGACATCAAGGAACGTACGAGTATTACGTCTATCCGTTTCGTAGCTGCTACTATCGCGCAGTTTGTGGTGCAGGGCTTGACGCTCCCGTTGGTAAGCAAGTTTGCAGGTGAAAGCGGTGATAAGGGGCACGGTTGGCTGTGCACTATCTCCTTATTTGCAGTCATCGGCTTCGTGTTCCTGGTTATTACCTTCTTCTCCAGCCGTGAACGTATCACGCCGCCGGCAAATCAGAAAACTGATACCAAGAAGGATATCAGGGATGTATTCAAGAATATTCCCTGGCGGGCGATGTTCATCCTGACGCTCTTTCTTTTCACGACCCTTGCCATGTGGGGAAGCGCAATGAACTACTACTTTGAGAATTATGTGGATTCGGGCGCACTGTTTGCCTTCCTCGATAAACTGGGGTTGGTGGCTACACAGGCCAGTGATTCGGTGGGCTATACGATACTGAATGCTTTCGGCCTTATTGTCAGCAGTCCTGAAAAAGCTTATGAAGTGGGATTCGGTGTGTTCAACATGCTGGGAGCAGTGGTACAGTTCTTCGGCGTCATCTTCCTGTCCGGCTTCCTGGCCAACCGTTTCGGAAAGAAATCGGTGTTTATCGTTTGTTTGGCTCTGACGGCAGTGTTCACCGCCTTCTTCTATTTCCCGAATGAAACGGATGTAGAAACAATGTTCGTCCTAAACTTCCTCAAGAGTTTGGCATATGCTCCCACCGTTCCATTGCTTTGGGCTATGATTGCTGACGTAGCGGATCATTCGGAATATGTCAATCACCGCCGTGCAACGGGTTTCGTGTTTGCAGGTGTGGTGTTTGCACTGAAAGCCGGTTTGGGTATCGGTGGCGCTATTTTAGGTTTCCTGCTCTCCGGCTTTGGTTATGTATCAGGCGCAGGGGTGGCACAAAGCGAATCGGCTATTCATGGTATCGTGCTTTCATCCAGTATTATTCCGGCAATTACGTTCTTCATCGGCGTTATAGCGCTGTACTTCTACCCTATTACAAAGAAGTATAATGAAAAGATGCAGGCCGAATTGACGGAACGCAGAAGTAAAGAAGATTATTAATTGTACTAAAGAACAGCATGAAATTAAAGTATTTAGCATTATCAGTTTGTGCTGCCGCATTAATGTCTTGTAATAGTGACAAACCTGTTGCGGCAGACCCGACTCTAACAAACATTCTCGGTGATAAATTCCTTGTCGGTGTCGCCATTAATTCCGAACAGGCTGCGGGTCGCGACACCAGCGCAGTCAATGTGGTACGCCGTCACTTCAACTCCATTGTGGCCGAAAACTGCATGAAAAGTGAAGTGATACACCCGGAAGAAGACAGATATGACTTTAGCCTGGCAGACGAATTCGTTAAGTTCGGCGAGGATAACGGAATGTTCATCATCGGGCATTGCCTGGTGTGGCATTCCCAGCTCTCACCTTGGTTCTGCGTAGACGCCGAAGGAAAAAATGTTTCACCCGAAGTCCTGAAAGAGCGACTGAAAAGCCATATTCATACCATCGTAGGCCGGTACAAAGGTCGCATTAACGGCTGGGACGTAGTAAACGAAGCCATCGAAGGAGACGGAAGCTACCGCAAAAGCAAGTTCTACGAGATACTGGGAGAAGAATATATCCCGCTGGCTTTCCAATATGCACATGAGGCAGACCCGGAAGCGGAACTCTACTATAACGACTACGGCATGCACGAACCGGGACGCCGCGATGCAGTGGTGCGCATGGTCAATTCACTCAAAGAAAAAGGATTACGCGTAGATGCCATAGGTATGCAGGGACACATGGGATTGGATTACCCGAGCATAGGTGAATATGAAACCAGCCTTCTCGCCTTTGCCTCCACAGGCGCTAAAGTGATGATTACAGAATGGGATATGAGTGCTTTGCCAACCGTAAACCGCGGAGCAAATATTGCCGACAAAGTAGCCTTTGAGAAAGCCTTAAATCCCTATCCCGAAGCTCTGCCGGATAGTGTTTCCAATCTGTGGAATGCACGCATGAAATCGTTCATGGAACTTTTCATAAAGCACTCGGACGTCATTACACGCGTAACCGGCTGGGGAGTATCGGACGGCGACTCCTGGAAGAATGATTGGCCCGTACCGGGAAGAAGGGAATATCCCCTACTCTTCGACCGTAACTATCAGCCTAAGCCCTTCCTGAAAGAAATTCTTGAACCGAAAAAGGCCGTGTTCGATGCGTTCACGTATACGGTAGCTCCCAAGGATACCGATAAAGCAACTGATCAGCTTACCACACCGGGCACATTGAATCCCGTGTTACCGGGTTGTTATCCCGACCCGAGCATCTGCCGCGTAGGAAACGACTATTATATGGTCAACTCCTCTTTCGCCTTCTACCCCGGCGTACCCATCTGGCACAGCACAGATTTGATGAACTGGGAACAACTGGGCTACGTCCTCAACCGCCCCTCACAGTTACCTATGTACGACGGCCTGCGCATCAGTGGCGGTATCTATGCTCCGGACATCAAATACAATCCTCACAACGGACTGTTCTATCTGATCACCACAGCCGTAGACGGTGGCGGCAACTTCTTCGTCACCACGGATGATCCGAAGAAAGGCGTCTGGAGCGATCCCACTTTCCTGCCCGAAGTGGGCGGCATCGACCCCGGATTTCTCTTCGACGAAGACGGGAAAGCATACATTGTCAACAATGACGGTCCGGCAGGAAAACCCGAATATGACGGTCACCGCGCTATCTGGATCCGCGAATTTGACTGGAAAAACGGTTGTACCGTAGGAAAACAGAAGATGATTGTTGACGGGGGCGTAGACAAAACCCGGCACCCCATTTGGATAGAAGGTCCACACCTCTACCACATCAACGGCACATACTACCTGATGGCTGCCGAAGGTGGAACAGGCCCCAACCACTCGGAAGTGATCTTCACCTCTGCATCTCCGTTCGGCCCTTTCAAACCTTGTGCCATCAATCCGATATTGACGCAACGCGGCTTGTCGGGCGACCGTCCCAACCCGGTTACCTGCGTCGGGCATGCCGATCTAGTGGAAACTCCCGATGGCGACTGGTACGCCGTCTTCCTCGGCGTCCGCCCCTACCGCAACGGTCACGACGTGATGGGACGCGAGACTTTCATGCTCCCGGTAACCTGGAAAGAGAATCAACCCATTATTCTTCCTGAGGGTGACGTCATCACTTATACCGCCGACCGCTCCTACGGTCCTGCCCCACTATGGACAGCAAACGGACTGGCTAAAGAAGCATTTTTCATCCGCACTCCACTGGTGCCCTGCTATGATATAAACAGCAAAGGGCAGTTGGAAATGACCGCCAGCAGCACTGATCTTAACCAAAAGCGTCAGCCTGCCGCCATCGGCCGCTGGATTAACAATTGGACATTCACAGCTCAGACCGGCTTGGACTTCGTGCCACAACAGCCGAAGGATTTCGCGGGTGTCATCTGTTTCCATGATGATAATTGCTATATTCGCTTCGGAAAGACACTGGACCAAGACGGCAACCCCGTCATGCTTCTGGAAGTCTACAGCCATGGCAGACTGTGCAGCCAAGCCAGTAGCCCGCTACCCGGACAGATGGAAAAGTATATCTGAAAGTAGAAGGAGATAATGCAGTAAATTATACCTTCAGCTACTCCACCAGTCCTAAAGGTAACTGGACGCAAGTAGGCGAGCCCGTCTCCGCCGACCTCATAAGCACGCAGACGGCCGGAGGTTTCACCGGAACCATGATCGGTATTTATGCCACAGGAAACTATCAGAATTAACCACATTAAAATCATAAAATCATGAAGAAAGAAAAGAGATACTTAGTACCCGGAGATTATATGGCAGACCCTGCCGTTCATGTGTTCAACGACCGCTTTACATCTACCCTTCCCACGACTGGGAAAGCGGTATCCCCGAAAATGACAACGGTGACCATTTCAATATGAAAGACTACCACGTCTTCTCTACCGATGACCCCATGAAAGGTGAAATCGTAGACCACGGACTGGTACTCACCACCGAAGATATTCCCTGGGCAGGACGCCAACTCTGGGATTGCGACGTAGCTGAGAAAGACGGCAAATATTATATGTATTTCCCCCTGAAAGACCAGAATGATATCTTCCGTATCGGTGTTGCCATCAGCGACCGTCCCGAAGGTCCGTTCATTCCCCTACCCGATCCGATGCGCGGAAGTTACAGCATGGACCCTGCCGTTCTGAATAATGGAGACGGTAACTACTACATGTACTTCGGTGGTCTGTGGGGCGGACAGTTGCAACGCTATCGCAACAACAAAGCTTTGGAAAATGGAGCTACTTTCCCCGCAGACAACGAACCGTCCATCCCCGGACGCGTTGCCAAACTCAGTGCGGACATGCTGCAATTTAC
>ERZ791618.346-NODE-346-length-24617-cov-4.842725_pt1 | contig 24617 bp, 28 predicted proteins | sample MGYA00510059_ERZ791618 | MGnify/ENA primary metagenome ERZ791618 (study PRJEB30046, sample SAMN00715159) | human gut metagenome | study: EMG produced TPA metagenomics assembly of the A metagenome-wide association study of gut microbiota in type 2...
CACCGTGGCCCCGCCGGTATAGGCGAACAGGTTCAGCACCCGGATGGGGCGGCCCGCCCGGCGAATCTGGTCCATGGCAAAGTCCCAGTTGGCGGCCTGCTCCGGGAACAGGCCCGTGTGCTTGAAGTTCATGGGCTTCACCTGGAAGCGGAGGTTTTTATAGGCGATGGGCCAGTTCTCCGGCAGCTTGTTCTTGTCCCAGTGGCCGCCGCCGGTGCTGGAGCGGCTGTAGCGGGCGTTGGCCGTGCGCCAGCCCCGGTTCTTCCGGTCCGACTCCCAGATGGCCTGGGGGTCTGGCCGCACCAGGATCTGGTCGCCCCAGCGCTCCAGCTTTTCTCCGCCGCCGCAGTCCAGCAGCTCATAATCCTTCCAGCCATCCGCGATCCACATAATGGGTATACCTCCGCACATTAAATCAACCCATTATACAATAGACCCGTCCCAGCGTCAAGTGCGGCTTTGGGGCGCAAATTGTGAAAAAATTGTGACCGGAAGCGGGCGGAACCCTTGACAACGGCCAGATCTGTGGTAAAATACAGAACGTCAAAGGCAATGACGAGAAGAATCTGCCGCAAAATGCGCCGCAAGCGAGGTGGGAAAGGGTGCGAGCCCGCCGGGCCACAGAGCAGAGGGCCGTCTCCGAGCCGGCGGCGACGAGCCGCACGCCCCATCCCCGTTACCGGATGACTGAGACGACGGCTGCGGCCGTTAATTAGGGTGGTACCGTGAAGCATCGCTTCGCCCCTATGTGGGGCGGGGCGTTTTTGTGTTTTAGGAGGCGTATATGGAGCGACGTGTAATTGATATGGAAAAGGACCCGCGGCGGGAGCAGTTTCAGCTGTTCAGCGGCTACGCTTTCCCCTACGCCGGGGTAACGGTGCAGCTGGATGTGACGGCCCTGGAGCTGCGGCTGCGGGCAGAGCACAAGCCTATCTTCCTGACCATGCTGTATGTCATTCACCGGGCGGTGAACCGGGTGCCGGAGCTGCGGCGGCGCATTGAGGACGGCCAGGTGGTAGAGTATGACGAGTGCCCGGTATCCTTCACCGAGATGAAGCCAGACGGCAGCTATGCCTATTGCCGGATGGAGTCGGCCCGAGTGCCCTATGAGGACTATATCGCCATGGGCCGCCAGCAGCAGGCGGCGGCCCGGCAGGGCGGCACCATCGAAACGGACCGCCGGGCGGAAAGCCCCAGCATCTTTGCCTCCTGCCTGCCGTGGCTGAACTACACGTCCCTGACCCACCCGGCCTGCACTCCGGCGGACAGCAACGTCCGGGTCAGCTGGGGGCAGCTGTTCATGCGCTGCGGCATGACCCAGCTGTCTGTATCCATCCAGGCCCACCACGCCCTGGCGGATGGCTGGCACATCGCGCAGTTTTACCGGGCCCTGGAGGAGGAGATCGCCGCCCTGTGCCCCACAGAAGAAAATCAGTAAAAACAATTTGAGATAAAGGAGTAATGAACCATGTCCCATCCCTATCACGGCCTGAATGAGCTGCGGGAAATGTTCCTGAAGTTCTTTGAAACCAAAGGCCACCTGCGTCTGCCCAGCTTTTCCCTGGTGCCTCAGAACGACAAGTCCATCCTGCTGATCAACGCCGGTATGACCCCCATGAAGCCCTGGTTCAAGGGCGAGGAGGAGCCGCCCTGCCACCGGGTGTGCACCTGTCAGAAGTGCATCCGCACCGGCGATATCGACAACGTGGGCAAAACCGCCCGCCACGGTACCTATTTCGAGATGCTGGGCAACTTCTCCTTCGGCGACTATTTCAAGCATGAGGCCATTGCCTGGAGCTGGGAATTTCTGACCAGCCCCCAGTGGGTGGGCCTGGAGGCCGACCGGCTGTATCCCTCCATCTATCTGGACGACGACGAGGCCTTCGACATCTGGAACAAGGAGATCGGCATCCCCAAGGAGCGGATCTTCCGCTTCGGCAAGGAGGACAACTTCTGGGAGCACGGCTCCGGCCCCTGCGGCCCCTGCTCCGAGATCTACTATGACCGCGGGCCGGAGTTCGGCTGCGGCAAGCCCGGGTGCACCGTGGGCTGCGACTGCGACCGGTATATCGAGATCTGGAACAACGTGTTCTCCCAGTTTGACAACGACGGACAGGGCCACTATACCGAACTGAAGCAGAAGAACATCGACACCGGTATGGGCCTGGAGCGTCTGGCCTGCGTGTGCCAGAATGTGGACAGCCTGTTCGACGTGGACACCGTGATGAACATCACCCACAAGGTGTCCCAGCTCACCGGGGCCCACTACGGCGAGACGGAGAAGCGGGACGTGTCCCTGCGGGTCATCACCGACCACATCCGCTCCGCCACCTTCATGATCTGCGACGGCATCCTCCCCTCCAACGAGGGGCGGGGCTATGTGCTGCGGCGTCTGCTGCGCCGGGCCGCCCGCCACGGCAAGCTCCTGGGCGTCAACGATCCCTTCCTGTATCAGGTGGTGGATACCGTGATCCATGAAAACCAGGGACAGTATCCCGATCTGCGGGAAAAGCAGACCTATATCACCAAGGTCATCCGCACCGAGGAGGAGAACTTCGGCCGCACCATCGACGGCGGCATGAAGATATTCTCCGACCTGCTGGCGGAGCATCAGGCTAAGGGGGAGAAGATTTTCTCCGGCGCCGACGCCTTCCGCCTGTATGACACCTTCGGCTTCCCCATCGATCTGACGGCAGAAATGGTGGCTGAGCAGGGCATGACCGTGGACGAGGAGAGCTTCCGCCAGCTGATGCAGGAGCAGAAGCAGCGGGCCCGTGAGGCCCGGAAGGCTCTGGGCGACCTGGGCTGGGCCGGTGTGGAGTTCGGCAAGGACATCCCCGCCACGGAGTTCGTGGGCTATGACCACGATGAGCTCGACGCCACGGTGGTGGCTTTGGTGGCCGAGGACGAGCTGCGGGGCGAGATCCCCGCCGGGTCCGACGCCGTGGTGGTGCTGGACCGGTCCCCGTTCTATGCGGAGATGGGCGGCCAGGCGGCCGACCACGGCACCATCAGCGCAGACGGCATTCTGTTCACCGTGTCCGACGTGCAGAAGAACAAGGGCGGCAAGTTCATGCACTATGGCCGCCTGACGGAGGGCACCCTCCATGTGGGCGACACCGTCCACGCCGCCATTGATACCGAGCGCCGCAAGGCCATCCGCCGGGCCCACAGCACCACCCACCTGCTGGATGCGGCCCTGAAGAAGGTGCTGGGCGAGCATGTGCACCAGGCGGGCTCCCTGGTGGAGCCGGACCGGCTGCGCTTCGACTTCACCCACTTTGAGGCCATCACCCCGGACCAGCTGCATCAGGTGGAGGAACTGGTCAACGACGCCATCCTGGAGGGCTATCCCGTGGTGACGGAGGTCCTGCCCATTGAGGAGGCCAAGAAGAAGGGCGCCGTGGCCATGTTCGGCGAAAAGTACGGCGACACCGTCCGGGTGGTGGAGATGGGCGATGTGTCCATCGAGTTCTGCGGCGGCACCCATGTGGACAACACCGCCAAGGCCGGTCCCTTCCGGGTGAAATCCGAGACCAGCGTGGCCTCCGGCGTGCGCCGGATCGAGGCCACCTGCGGCAAGCTGACGCTGCAGAGCATGGAGCGCAGCCAGGGCGTGCTGCACAAGGCGGCCCAGTTCCTGAAAACCGCCCCCGCCTCCCTGTTGGAGCGCATGGAGCAGCAGGCCAGCGAAATGAAGCAGCTGCGCCAGACTCTGGACAAGCTGAAGTCCGAGGCGTCCCTGGGCGAGGCCAAGCAGTTCCTGGCCTCCGCCAAGACCGTGAAGGGTCTGCATGTGATCACCACCACCCGCACCGGCATGGACACCGCCGCCATGCGCACCATGGGCGACTTCCTGCGGGATAAGGACCCCAGCGTTGTGGCGGTCATCGCCAGCATCAACGGCGAAAAGGTATCCTTCCTGGCCGCGTGCGGCAAGGAGGCCGTGGCCCGGGGCATCAAGGCCGGCGACCTGGTCCGGGCCGTGTCCGCCGTGTGCGGCGGCAAGGGCGGCGGCAAGCCAGATTCCGCTATGGGCGGCGGCACCGAATTGCTGAAGGTGGACGACGCCCTGGCTTCTGTGGACGATTTTGTGTCGGAAAAGCTCTCCTGAAGCCGGGAGAGTGGAAATAACGAAAGGAGCATGACTATGCGAGACGACAACTGCCTGTTCTGCAAAATTGTCGGCGGGGATATCCCCTCCAACAAGCTGTATGAAGACGAGCTGTGCTACGCCTTTTACGACATCGCGCCTCAGGCCCCCACGCACTTCCTGGTGATCCCCAAGGAGCACATCGGCTCCGTGGCGGAGGTAAACGGCGGCAACAGCGCCGTGGTGGCCCACATCTTCGAGGTCATCGCCCGGCTGTGCCGGGAGCAGGGGCTGGAGAGCTATCGCGTGGTGTCCAACATCGGCGAGCAGGCTGGTCAGAGCGTGCATCACCTGCACTTCCATGTGCTGTCCGGCCGGGATATGACCTGGCCTCCGGGCTAAGAGACATGAAAAAGGCCTGTATCCTGCTGGCCAGTCCCCGGAAGCAGGGCAACACCGCCGCGCTGACGGCGCCCTTTGCGGCGGAGCTGGAAAAGCTGGGCTGGTCCTGCCGGACGGTCTGGCTGTATGACCTGGAGGTCCGGCCCTGCCGGGCCTGCCGGGTGTGCCAGCAGGATTGGACGGTGTTCGGCTGCCCCCAGAACGACGACATGCAGGAGATTTTCGACAGCGTGCTGGCCTGCGACCTGCTGGTGCTGGCCACGCCCATCTACTCCTGGTACTGCACCCCGCCCATGAAGGCGGTCCTGGACCGGCTGGTATACGGAATGAACAAGTATTACGGCCGGGAGAAGGGGCCGTCCCTGTGGGAGGGCAAGCCCGTGGCCCTGATCGCCACCTGCGGCTATCCCGTGGAAAAGGGCGCGGACCTTTGGGAGGCCGGGATGCAGCGCTACTGCAAGCACTCCCGTCTGCGGCCACTGGGTATGCTGGCCCAGCGGCACCGGGGCTATGACACGGTGTTCATGGACCCGGAAAAGGCCCGCTTGGCGGCGGAATTTGCCCGGAAGGTAAATGAAAGCATCTGAATACGCGCAAACGCCGGACCCCGATGGGGTCCGGCGTTTTGTTTTATTCTGCCAGCGGCAGGCGGACGATGAAGGTGCTCCCCTCCCCTATCCGGCTGTCCACGGTGACGGAGCCGCCGTGGAGCCGGGCCGCCTGCTGCACCATGAACAGGCCCAGGCCGCTGCCGTCCTTTCCCCGGGCGGCGTCCACCTGGTAAAAGCGCTGGAAGATGCGCTCCCGGTTTTCCGGGGCGATGCCGATGCCGTCGTCCCGGACGGACAGCACGGCCCATTGGCCCTCCCGGCGCAGGTCCACCCACACATGGCCGTTGGGCTTCCCATAGCGGTAGGCGTTGGAGATCAGGTTCGTCAGCAGCCGGGACAGCAGGGTCACGTCCCCGTTTACCAGCAGATCCGGCTGGGTATGCACCGTCAGAGTGGTGCCCTCCGGGGCCAGATGGGCCTGCTCCTCACAGAGGACCTCCACCAGCTGGCTCAGGTCCGCCGTTTCCAGCTGGAGCTTCTGCGTACCCTGCTCCAGCCGGGTGATGTGCAGCAGCTGGCCGATGAGACGGGACATCTGCTGCCCCTGGCGGCGGATCACGTCCACGGACTGGCGATAGTCCTCCTCCGTGGGCTGGCCGTGGTCCAGACTGTCGCACTCGGCCAGGATCACCGCCACCGGCGTCCGCAGCTCGTGGGAGGCGTCGGAGGTGAATTGACGCTCCGCCTCGAAGGACCGCTCCAGCCGGTCGCACATACCGTCGAAGGCGGCGGCCAGACGGGATATCTCGCTGCGGCCCTTGGGCAAGCCGATGCGGCGGGACAGGTCGCCGCCGTCGGAGATGGCCTCCGCCGTGGAAATAACCTTCTCCATAGGGCGGAAGGACAGCCAGGCGATCAGAAAGCCCCCCAGGGCCGACGCCACGATCAGCGCCGGAAGCAGGGACCAGGCCAGAGGCACGATGACCTCCATCACGCCGCCCCGGGCGTTGTGGGAGATGGTGCCCCGGACCCAGACTCCGGCGGCGGGGATGGAGACGTCATACACGTCGTACAGGCCGTCGCTGCCCTGAGCCTGGCGGACGTCCCCCTCCGCCAGCGGCAGCTGCTCCGTCAACTCCGTAGGGGCGGAGCCTGCCAGCAGCTGGCCCTCCTCGTCGAACACCTGGGTATACACCCCGTGGCGGAACAGGTCCACATCGCTGAGGTCCAGGACGCCGTGCTCCACCTCCAGCCGGTCGGCGTTGCGGGTCACCACGGACACCACCTGGGCCGCCGGGGGCTTTGTGACCTGATTGCGGTTCATGAGCATCACGAACACCAGCATCAGGGAGGAAATGACCACCATCACCACTGTGAACCAGATGGTCATGCGGACCTTGATGGAGATATGTCTCATACTTCCTCCTTCAGCACCCAGCCCATGCTCCGGACCGTGTGCAGCAGCTTTTTCTCGTGGCCGCCGTCCAGCTTTTTGCGCAGATAGCTGATGTATACGTCCACCACGTTGGTGCCTCCGGCGTAGTCATAGTTCCAGAGGTTGTTTTCGATCTGCTCCCGGGAGAGGATGATGCCCTTGTTGCGGATCAGATACTCCAGCAGGGCGTATTCCCGGGCGGACAGTGTCAGCGGCGTCCCGGCCCGGACGGCGCTGCGGGCGGCAGTATCCACGGTCAGGTCCGCCAGGGTGAACACATTGGTGCGGCCGCTGCCCTTGCGGCGGGTCAGCACCCGCAGCCGGGCCAGCAGCTCCTCCATGGCAAAGGGCTTCACCAGATAGTCGTCGGCTCCGGCGTCCAGGCCCTCCACCCGGTGGTCGATGGCGTCCCGGGCCGTCAGCAGCAGCACCGGCGTGTCATCGCCCCGGCTGCGCAGGGTCCGCAGCACCGTCAGGCGTCCACCCGGGGCATCATCACGTCCAGGACAATGGCGTCGTAGTCCACCCCATCCAGATCGTCCAGGGCCTGGGCTCCATCGGCGGCGGCGTCCACGCTGTATCCGGCGGCGGTCAGGGCCTTGGTGACGGAGCGGCGCAGCTGGGGCTGATCCTCGGCAAACAGAAGGCGCATAGGGGGATCCCTCCTCTTTTATGAAGCATGGCGGCGCCGCCCGCAGGATGGGATAGGCGGCGCCGCCGAGTCTCGGTATCAGCGTAACAGATTTTGGCCGGTTTTTCAAGAGGCCAGCTGGAGAATGGTGGCAACATCCGCCACGCCCCGGTACTTCTCCACCAGGTACTGCTCGATGTAGGCAGCCTCGGCGGCGGTCTGCAGACCGTCGTACTCCTCCAGGGGGCGCTGGAGCATCACCCGCAGGTCGATGCCGTTTTCGCTGACCCGGCGCTCCAGGATCAGGCCTTCAGCCAGGCGGCGGGTGGTGATGTTGGTGTCGATATGATTACGGATGGTCTTTTTCATGAGTTGTTCCTCCTTGATATTCTGTGTTCCGGGGTGTCGTCCCCCTCGTTCTGGTGCTATCTTACGGCGGAAATATTAGAGGAACATTAATGCTTCTTAAATTAATTATAAACTGCCGGGCAGAAAAAACGGGGGCCTCCTGAATGGGAGGCCCCCGGGGCTGGTTGATTTTACACAGAGAACAGGATGTCGGCGTAGGTGGGGTAGGGCCAGTATTCCGCGGCGGTCAGGGACTCCAGCCGGTCGATGGACTGGCGGGCCTCCTCCATGCGGCGGCCGATCTCCTCCCGGTAGTACCGGGCGGCCTCGATGCCGCCTTCGGCGTCGGGGGCCTGGTCCACGGCCTGCTCCATGGCCGCCATGGTGTCGTACAGGCTGGCGGTCAGGCCGGAGAGCTTGGACAGCAGGTCCTCCTCCACCCGGCAGGGGACCACCAGCTCCCGCTTGCGCAGGATGGCCTGGGTCAGGTCCGCCGTGTAGCGGTTTACCGCCGGGAGAATGCCCCGCATAACCATATCCCGCAGGGTAGCCGCCTCGATGGACGTGACCTTGCAGTAATTCTCCAGGTGAATCTCGTACCGGGCCCGCATCTCCGTCTCGCTGAGAATGTTGTGGCTGGAGAACAGGCGGATGTTCTTGGGGTCAATATAGGCGGGCATGCAGTCCACGGTGTCCCGCAGGTTGCTGAGGCCCCGGCGCTGGGCCTCCCGGACCCAGTCCCCGCCGTAGCCGTTGCCGTCGAAGATGATACGCTGGTGGGCCTTGAAGGTGTCATGCAGCAGGTTCTGCAGGTCCGCCCGGAAGTCGTTGGACTGCTCCAGAATGTCCGCGAACTCCTCCAGCTCCTGGGCCATGATGGTGTTGAGCACCACGTTGGGGCTGGCGATGGACTGGGAGGAGCCCAGCATACGGAACTCGAACTTGTTGCCGGTGAAGGCCAGGGGCGAGGTGCGGTTGCGGTCCGTGGTGTCCTGGGGAATCTCCGGCAGGGTGTCCACGCCGATCTCCAGCTTCCGCTTGGCCTTATCCACATACGCCTGGCCGTTGATGATGGAATCCAGGATGGCCGTCAGCTCATCGCCCAGGAACACGGAGATGATGGCCGGAGGGGCCTCGTTGCCGCCCAGCCGGTGGTCGTTGCCGGGGTAGGACACGCAGCAGCGCAGCATATCCTGATACTCGTCCACGCCCTTGATAAACGCCGCCAGGAACAGCAGGAACTGGGCGTTCTGGCTGGGGGTCTTGCCGGGTTTGAGCAGATTCTCGCCGGTGTCCGTGGCCAGGGACCAGTTGTCGTGTTTGCCGCTGCCGTTGATGCCGGCAAAGGGCTTCTCGTGCAGCAGGCACACCAGGCCGTGGCGGTCGGCTACCTTCTTCAGAAACTCCATGGTCAGCTGGTTGTGGTCGCAGGTGCTGTTGGCATCGGAATACACCTGGGCCACCTCGTGCTGGGCGGGAGCCACCTCGTTGTGCTCCGTCTTGGCGGGAACGCCCACCTTCCACAGCTCCTGATCCAGCTCATGCATGAATTCCGCCACCCGGGGCTTGATGGCCCCGTAATAGTGGTCGTCCAGCTCCTGACCCTTGGGGGGCCTGGCGCCGAACAGGGTCCGGCCGCACAGCACCAGATCCTCCCGGCGGCGGTACATCTCCTTGTCGATGAGGAAATACTCCTGCTCCGGGCCCACCTGGGCGGTGACGTGCTGGGCCTGGGTGTTGCCGAACAGCCGCAGGATGCGGATGCTCTGGGTGTCCAGCAGCTTCATGGAACGCAGCAGGGGGGTCTTTTTGTCCAGAGTCTCGCCGCCGTAGGAACAGAAAATGGTGGGGATATACAGGGTCTTGTCCTTCACAAAGGCGTAGGACGTGGGGTCCCAGGCGGTGTAGCCCCGGGCCTCGAAGGTGGCCCGCAGGCCGCCGGAGGGGAAGCTGGAGGCGTCCGCCTCGCCCCGGGACAGTTCCTTGCCGGACAGCTCCATCAGCACGCCGGTGGGCCCCTGGGGGGCGATGAAGCTGTCGTGCTTTTCGGCGGTGAAGCCGGTCATGGGCTGGAACCAGTGGGTATAGTGGGTGGCCCCCTTTTCAATGGCCCAGTCCTTCATGGCGGCGGCGATCTCGTCGGCGATGGAGCGGTCCAATGACGTTCCCTGCACCAGGCACTGCTGCCAAGCATCGTAGATGTGGGCCGGCAGACGCTGTCGCATCTGCTCCTGTGTGAACACCATGCTTCCGAACAGTTCAGGGATACTTGTGACTTTTTCGTTCATTGTAAGGCTCCTTTCGCCGCATTTGCGGTCTGTAGTTCTATCTTTCAGCGGGACACTCCCGCAGGAACAACATCAGATATACCGCGCCAGCGCCTCCATAACAACGGGGGTAACATACGCTTCGATGGCGGCCGCCGCCATCAGCAGGGGCGTGATATGCATCACCAGCAGCCGCGCCAGATTCAGTACTGCGGGGCCCACCAGCCCCTTCTCGTTGTGCCGCACATAGCGCACAATGGTCCGGCACAGGTACAGGCCCCCGGCCATGGCCATAAACAGCGCCGGCAGCTCGAAAACGCCGTGGGGCAGGGTCCCCGCGCCGTAATACCATAGAGGCAGGCCCAGCTGCACATAGTACGAGGCGAAGCCGCCGAACATCATGGCGTTGATGCCCAGGGACACCGCAGGCAGATACAGAAACGGGATGAATCCATAGCCCATGGCCAGGGCGCAGGCCTGGAGATTGTTGAGAAACAGGGCCGGTGCGCTGAAATTCCCTTCCGCGTCCACGATGCCCCGGTCCGCGATCTGCTCCCGGAACAGCTTAATCAGCCGCTCAATGGGGGCGGGATAGCGCAGGGTCACCAGATAGCTGACCACCATGACCACGGCAAAGGCCAGGGCCGTCATGCCGAAGGCACGGCCGAAGCCGTCCCGGTAAAACCCGTGCAGCTGCTGCCGCTGCCGCGTCAGCCAGTTCAGCATGCCGTCAGCATGGAGAGCCCCCGGCGAAGCCTGCGCAGGGTCTCCTCCCGGCCCAGAATGCGGCAGATCTCCACCGCGCCGCCGGGGGTCACCAGCTTGCCTGCCGCCGCAATGCGCACGGGCCACATGAGGATGGCGTTCTTCACCTCCAGGGACGCGGCCAGGTTCACCAGGCCGTCATGGATGCTCTCGTCGGTCCAGTCCGGCAGGGCCTCCAGCATGGGAATGGCGGCCTCCAGCATCCGGGCGCACACCTCGGGGTTGGTCTTGGACTTTTTGTTGGTATAGAAGTCCACCGGATACTCCGGCAGGGCGTCGAAGAAGTCCACCTTCTCGGGAATCTCCGTCAGCCGCTCGCACCGGGCCTGCAGCAGGGCGGCGATGGCCGCCGGGTCATAGGCAGGATTCTGGACGCTCTGGCGGATGTAAGGCTCCGCCGCCCTGGCGAAGGCCGCAGGCTCCATGCTCCGCAGATACACGGCATTGAAGTGGTCCAGCTTGGCCCGGTCGAAAATGGCCGGGGACTTGGAAATGCCGGTGATGTCGAAGGCCCGGGTCAGGCCCTCCAGGTCGAAAATTTCCTGCTCCGCCAGGTCGCCCTTGGGGCTCCACCCCAGCAGGGCTACATAGTTCAGAATGGCCTCCGTCAGATAGCCCTGGGCCTTCAGGTCCTCATAGGAGGGGTCCCCATGGCGCTTGGACATCTTGTTCTGGGCGTCCCGCATCACCGGGGAGCAGTGCACATAGGTGGGCACCTCCCAGCCGAAGGCGTGATACAGCAGGTCATACTTGGGGGCCGAGGACAGGTACTCACTGCCCCGGACCACGTGGGTGATGCCCATGAGATGGTCATCGATGACGTTGGCGAAGTTATAGGTAGGCAGACCGTCCCGCTTCATCAGCACCTGGTCGTCCAGGGTGCTGTTTTCCACGGTGATGTCGCCGAAAATGGCATCATGGAAGGTGGTGACGCCCTCCGCCGGAATGCGCTGACGGATGACATAGGGCTCGCCTGCGGCCACACGGCGCTCCGCCTCCTCCAGGGGCAGGTCGCGGCAGGGGTCCGCCGCCCGGTCAAACTCGCCGGAATCCTCCTCAGACTCTGTCTTTTCACAGAAGCAGTAATACGCGCCGCCCTTTTCCACCAGCAGCCGGGCATACTTTCCGTAGGTATCCCGCCGCTGGGACTGGATATACGGGGCCACGGGGCCGCCCACGTCGGGGCCCTCGTCATGGGTCAGGCCGCACTCGGCCATGGTGCGGTAGATCACGTCCACCGCGCCGTCCACATAGCGGCCCTGGTCCGTGTCCTCGATGCGGAGGATGAAATCCCCGCCGTGGGACCGGGCAATGAGCCAGGTATACAGCGCCGTCCGCAGGTTACCCACGTGCATATAGCCCGTGGGGGACGGGGCAAACCGGGTCCGGACCCGCCCGTGGGGGATTTTGGCCTCCATCTGCTCGAAATAGGTCTTATCCAACGACATGCTTTCTTCCTCCCAAATTTAGATAACTAAACGGCTAAATCCAAAATACACTCATTAATTATATTTTGTTCCGGAAAAAAGTCAATCAAAAATTCCTGCATTTTCTCACAAATCGCAGGGGAAATACGGCCCAATCCTTGACTTTTTGTCCGTCAGACGCCAAAAATCCCGGTTCCGGAATTTTCTTCAAAAAATGCTTGCAATTGTCCGGGAAAAGTGGTAAAATCACAGTTGCCTTTGTGAAAAGGACTTTTGTACCAGAAAGAGGTGAACCAGAGCAATGAAGGAAGGAATCCATCCCAATTATCAGCAGACTACTATCAAATGCGCCTGCGGTAATGTAATTGAGACAGGTTCTACGAAGAAGGATATTCGCGTAGAAGTCTGCTCTAAGTGTCACCCCTTCTTCACCGGCAAGCAGAAGCTGGTGGATACCGGCGGACGTGTGGCCAAGTTCAACAAGCGCTTCGGCCTGGACAAGTAAAGACACTTTTTACAGGACCCGTACCATTTTTGGCTGCGGGTCCTTTACTTTTGCCGTCGGGTATACTATATTATCAGGTGAAAACCGGAAGCGAGGGCAAATATGGAACAAACGATCATACAAGAAAAAAAGCGCGACTATGCGGTGCTGGTGGGCCTGCGGTCCCCGGTGCTGGGCGATGACAGCGCCGATGAGGAGAGCCTGGCGGAGCTTGCCGCCCTGGTGGATACCGCCGGGGGTCAGGCTGTAGGCACCATCCTGCAAAGCCGGGACAAGCCGGACCCTCACAGCTTTATCGGCGAGGGCAAGGTGGAGGAGGTCCGCCGCATGGTCCAGGAGGAAAACGCCACCATGGTGATTTTCGACAACGACCTGTCGCCCTCCCAGCTGCGGGTGCTGACAGAGATGACCGGGGTCCAGGTGCTGGACCGCAGCGGCCTGATCCTGGATATCTTCGCCCAGCGGGCCCGGACCCGGGAGGGCCGCTTGCAGGTGGAGCTGGCTCAGTATCAGTATCTGCTGCCCCGGCTGATCGGTATGTGGACCCATCTGGAGCGCCAGGGCGGCACCAGCGGCAAGGGTCCCATCGGCTCCAAGGGCCCCGGCGAGACCCAGCTGGAAACCGACCGCCGCCACATCCACCGCAAAATCGACAAGCTCAAGGCAGAGCTGGAGGAGGTGCGCCGGGTACGGGGCACCCAGCGCCAGCGCCGCATGAAAAACGAGATCCCTGTGGTGGCCATCGTAGGCTATACCAATGCCGGGAAGTCCACCCTCTTAAACGCCATCACCGGGGCCGGGATCCCCGCCAACAACCGCCTGTTCGACACCCTGGACACCACCACCCGGCTGCTGACCGTCAGCGATACCCTGGACGTGGTGATCTCCGACACCGTGGGCTTTATCCGCAAGCTGCCCCATCAGCTGGTGGAGGCCTTCAAGGCCACCCTGGAGGAGCTGGAATACGCCGACCTGCTGCTCCACGTCATCGACGTGTCCAATCCCCAGTGGCAGCAGCAGGCCGCCATTGTAGAGAGCCTGATCCGGGAGCTGAAGGCGGACCACATCCCCTGCCTGCGGGTATACAACAAGTGTGACCTGGCCTTTTCCGGTCAGCGTACCGCCGGGGAGGACACCGTGTCCATCTCTGCCAAGACCGGCGAGGGGGTGCCGGAGCTGCTGGCGTGCATCGACAAAAAGCTGGACAAGGGTACCCGCCGGGTGACCCTGCACCTGCCCTATGACAAGGCCGGACTTCTGGACGGCCTGTACCGGGAGGCCAAGGTGGAGTCCGTGGAGTATGCTGCCTCCATCGACGTGGTGGCCGTGTGCCCGCCTAAGGTGCTGGGCCAGGTCAAGGACTATGTGGAGGGCTGGCACGAGGAAAGGGAGGATTGGGAGCTATGACGCAGCTGGAAACCTCGCGGCTGATCCTGCGCCCGTGGTGCGACAGCGACGACCAGGCCCTGTACCGCTGGGCCAGGGACCCGGAGGTGGGCCCCTCCGCCGGTTGGGCGCCTCACACCTCCGTGGAAAACAGCCGGGAAATCATCCGCACCGTGCTGTCCGAGGAGGGCACCTTCGCGGTGCTGCTCAAGGGCGGCGACGGCGGTCCCATCGGCTCCGTGGGTGTGTTTCCCACGGCGATACCGGTGGGGAAGGGAGAGCCGGAGATCGGCTACTGGATTGCCCACCCCTATTGGGGGCAGGGGCTTATTCCCGAGGCCGTGGAGGAGCTGCTGCGCTGGCAGTTTCAGGAGATGGGAGTCCAGCGCGTATGGTGCGCCCATTCCCCGGAAAATGAGAAGTCCCGGCGGGTGCAGGAGAAGTGCGGCTTCCGCCATGTCTGCGATACGCCGCGGTCGCCGTGGCCCGACGGAACGGAGCGCCCCGGCGTGTGCCAGGCCATCACAAGACAGGAATGGGAGGTCCGCCATGGGGGATAAAATTTACGTTCCCTATCAGGAGGCGGAAAGTGAATTTGTGGAAAAGCGCTCCCGGTTCATTGGCCACATCTGGCCGGTGGACAGCGAGGACCAGGCCCAGGAGCTGATCCGCCGGGTGAAGAAGCAGCACTATGATGCCCGGCACAACTGCTGGTGCTACCTGCTGGGCGGCACCGTGGTCCGCTACAGCGACGACGGCGAGCCCCAGGGCACGGCGGGACAGCCCATGCTGGCGGTGCTTCAGCGGGAGAACGTCACCAACGCCGTATGCGTGGTGACCCGGTATTTCGGCGGCATCCTGCTGGGGGCCGGGGGCCTCACCCGAGCCTATGGAAAAAGCGCCCGGGATGCCTTGGCCGCTGCCGGGGTGACTGCCATGGGGCGGTGGACCGCCGCCCGGTGTACCTGTCCCTATCCGCTGCTGGAGCGGGTGAAGCTGGTGGCTCAGGCCACCGGCGGCACCGTGGACGGCATCGACTACGGGGCGGAGGTCACCTTGATCCTGTCCCTGCCGGAGGACGCTCCCCGGCGGCTGCAGGACCGGCTGACGGAGCTGTCCGCCGGACGGCTGCGGCTGGAGCTGTCCGGAACGGAGCTGCGCCCGGGTCCCCGGGAAGAAATATAGCAAGGAGATACAATATGGACGATAACGAAAAGAGGCTGGAAATTCTCCGCCGTACCAAAAAGCGCCGCAAGCAGGTGGACATCACCTTCATTCTGGCGGCTCTGGCTGTGCTGTTCCTGCTGGCCGGGATCTACCTGGGCCAGGCGGTGTATTATATCCTGTTCGTGGCCTGCGTGCTGTCGGCGGTTCTGATGATCGTGGACCTGCGCCGCACCAAGCGCCAGCTGGAGGAGCAGGACCGCAGGGAGCAGGAAAAGAACAACGCCTGATTCCTCAAAAATCAAAAACAGAGCATCCCTTCCGCGTCCGGAGGGGATGCTCAAATTTTTATTCACATTCGTGCTTCAACCGGCGGAGCATGCCGATGACGGTCTCGCGAGTCAGGTTCAGATCATACGCGCGGTTCAGCAGCTGAGCGATGCGCCCCGGCGGCCAGGCATAGGACACATAACGTTTCATGTCTTCCAGTGCGCCATCCGGCAGATCCGTCAACTCAATCACGACGGGGATGCTCCTTTCCGCATACCCGGCCCAGTCCGCCGGGCGTTTCTCACGGTAACAGGATAAACCCTTATGGTCCTACTGTCAAGACAATTATTCCATTTTCTCCCAAAATGTGCCCTTTATGTGCCAAAGAGTGCCTCCCCTGCCCGGATTATTTCTCCCGGACCAGCAGGCGCAGGGCCTGGGCGATGTTCTGCACCGGCAACAGCTCCAGCCCCGGCAGGGGCTTGAGCTCCCGGGCCCGGCGGGCCGGGATCATGCACTGGGTGAAGCCCAGACGGTGCACCTCGGTCAGCCGCTGCTCCAGGTGGCTGATGGAACGGATCTCCCCGGAGAGGCCCACCTCGCCGATGGCCGCCATATGGTCCGGCACCGGCTTGTCCAGATAGCTGGAGGCGATGGCCACCCCCGCCGCCAGGTCCGCCGCCGGTTCCTCCAGGGTCAGCCCGCCGATGATGTTCAGATAGGCGTCGCACTGGGACACCTTCAGCCCGCCCCGCTTCTCCAGCACCGCCAGCAACATGGCCGCCCGGTTGTAGTCGAAGCCGTTGCTCATGCGCCGGGGGTTGGAGGCGCTGGCCGGGGCGATCAGGGCCTGCACCTCCGCCAGGACGGGCCTGGCCCCCTCCATGGCGCAGGTGACGCAGGTGCCGGGGGCGTCCTTGGGCCGCCCGGACAGCAGCATCTCCGAGGGGTTCTCCACCTCCCGCAGGCCCCGGTCCATCATCTCGAACACGCCGATCTCGTTGGTGGCGCCGAAACGGTTCTTGGCCGCACGAAGAATGCGGTACGTCATGTGCTGATCCCCCTCGAAATACAGCACGCAGTCCACCATGTGCTCCAGGACCTTGGGCCCGGCGATGGAGCCCTCCTTGTTCACATGGCCGATGACGAACACGGTGACCCCCTGGCCCTTGGCCAGCTGCATCAGGGCCATGGTGCAGTCCTTCACCTGTCCCACCCCTCCGGCGGGGGAATCCAGGTCCTCGTTATACAGGGTCTGGATGGAGTCCACGATCAGCACGTCCGGCTGCTCGCTGCGGACGCACTCTAAGATATTCCCCAGGCAGGTCTCCGACAGAACGTACAGATTATCCCTCTCCGCGTCCAGGCGCTGAGCCCGCAGCTTCAGCTGGTGGGCCGACTCCTCGCCGGACACATACAGTACCCGGGCGAACTCCCCCAGCTTCTTGCAGATCTGGAGCATCAGGGTGGATTTGCCGATACCCGGCGCGCCGCCCACCAGCACCAGGGAGCCTTTCACCGCGCCGCCGCCCAGGACCCGGTCCAGCTCCCCCATACCGGTGGAAAAGCGGATCTCGTCCGCCGCGCCGATCTCTGTAATGGGAACAGGCTTTACAGCCCTCGCCAACGCTGGCTTTCTGCCGGATTTCACTGGCTTATCCGCCTGCTCCACGATGCTGTTCCATGCGCCGCAGGCCGGGCAGCGTCCCGCCCACTTGGGGGTCTCGTTGCCGCACTCGGTGCAGTAAAATATGGTTTTGGTTTTCATGTGCTTGCTCCCTCCGTGTCGTGCTGGAGAAATCCGGCGGCGATGCACACCGCCAGCTTCAGCTGATACCCGCCGGTCAGCAGCTGCCCGGTTTCCGTCCGGTTGGACAGAAAGCCACACTCCACTAAAATGGCGGGACATTGTACATTTTTCATCAGATAGATGGTGCTGTCGATGGCCTTGGCGTTTTTCCCGTTTCCGGCGTTGACGGCGCCGTTCAGGGCCGCCTGGACCGTCTCTCCCAGCCGGGGGCCGGAGGCCGCGCCGTTATAAAACACCTGGGCCCCATGGACCGACGGGTGGTCGGGCATACTGTTCTGGTGGATGCTGATGAGCACCGCCTCCGGCTGGCTGTTGATCAGGGCCACCCGGTTCTTCAGGTCCGACACCTTCTTCTCCCGCAGGGTGACAGCCTCCGGCGAATAAATCGCGTCCTCCCCTGTCCGGGTCAGCACGGTGTCCCGGCCCAGAAACAGCAGCACGTCCCGCAGCCGCCGGGTGATGGCCAGGTTCAGGTCGCTTTCCACCACCCCGTCCGGGGACACCGCGCCGCCGTCCTCGCCGCCATGTCCAGCGTCCAGAACGATGGTCCGGCAGCCCGCTCCGGCGGCGTTTACAGCGGCAGGCCGTCCCGGCCGCAGGACGGCGGCGGCTCCCGCCAGCAGCAGCACCGCCGCAGCCGCCGCAAGATACCGGCGGCGAAGCATAACGATCATCTCCGCACCCCCTTCGGCTCACCGTATGCAGGGGATGCGTTTTCTATACCATACCACATTTTCCGATAAAAGGGAATCCCCCGTTTCCCGCCGGGGGAGGGGCACATATACTGGAGTGAGCCCCCGCGCGGGGGCCATACCCACGATTTGTGAAGGAGGAATCCCCTTGTACACAGAAACAAGCAGCTGCACCCCTGCCAATGGGTGCCCGCAGAACCAAGGCAGTCTCCCCGGCGGCTGCGGGGCGCTGGCCTTTCCCTTTGTGGCCATGCAGCAGCAGGACCCGCCCCGGTATGACCAGCGGGAGGCCCTGCAGCAGGGAACACTTTTTCCCGGGCTGGACCTGCCGTTTCATAAGGAGCTGCGCAGCCGGTTCCCGGCGGCCAACAACGCCCTGTCGGAGCTGATGGCCCTGGATTTTGCCATTGACGAGCTGGGGCTGTATCTGGTGACCCATGCCGACGACCAGGAGGTCCTGAACCTGTACTGGAAGTATATCGCCCTGGCCAAGGAGGGCCGCGCCCGGTATCAGGAGCAGTACGGCCCCCTGACCCAGACCACCGTCACGGAGGGCGGCTATCGGTGGCTCAACGATCCGTGGCCCTGGGACGAAGGAGGTTCGGACTGATGTTTGTATATGAAAAGAAGCTGCAGTACCCCGTGCGCATCGCCAATCCCAATCCCAAGCTGGCGGCGTTTATCATCAGCCAGTACGGTGGGCCGGACGGCGAGCTGGGAGCGTCTCTGCGCTATCTGAGCCAGCGGTACTCCATGCCCTATCCGGAACTGAAGGCCCTGCTGACGGACATCGGTAGAGAAGCCTCTGAAATGTTCCATTCAGAGGCTACGGCTTTTTTTGATGCTTTTGCAACCGTATAGCTCCACTTCATAGGAAGCAAATTCAGATATACATCTATGTTGTCCTTATCTTGAACTACCATCTTGTCTAAAATGTGCTTATAGAACTCATCTTCGTACTCCACGCCGCTGACAATCTCTTTGATTGCGTCCTCAATCTCCTTTAGGAGTTGCTGTTGCTGCTCTATCATTTCCCGTTGTTTATCCACGCTTTCAATGATAGATTGAAGCTCCTCGATTTCCGCATCGCAGCTTGCACGGGTGGCGGTAAATTCATCCTTGTTGATTAGATTGGACATATACAGGTCAATCAGATTAGCCCGTTTGCCCTCAATCTTCTTAATCTGCTCTTGCAGCTTTAGGACATCCGTACCCGTCGTATCCATAGCAATGATAGATTGAATAACGGCAGTTAGGTTATTTATGATTTTGTTTCTGTTGTATTTAAGGCTCTTGGTTACGAGATACATAATGTGGGTCGCATCCTCATTGCGGATAGACAAGCCCGTACAGCCGACTTGATTTCCTGCCTTGTCGATATGGGGGCTTCCGTGCTTTGCGGCTTCGTTGCAGCGCCACGCCTTATATCGGCTGCCGTCTTTTCTGGTTTTATACCTTGCCACATAGCTTGAGCCGCAGCAGCCGCATTTGATTTTGCCAGAGAACGGATAGCGGTTAGAGTGCTTTGCCTTGCCCTCCTGCGAAAGTGACTTTGCATCTAAAATGCGGTTTGCTTCATCGAATAACTCACGGGAGATAATCGGCTCGTGATGGTCTTTAATGATAACAAATTCCTCTTGCCCACGGTTGTACTTCTTTTCGTGAGATAGGAAGTCGGGCGTATAGGTCTTTTTCTGCACCAAGTCGCCGCAGTATTTCTCATTGCGTATCACTCGCAGAATAACCGTGTTGCTCCATTCCTTGACCCGCATAGGGCTGATACCTTCCTCACGAAGCTCACGGGCGATGACGTGCGTTCCTTTGCCCTCATTGACAAACTTATGGAAGATAAGGCGTACAACCTTTGCGCCTTCCTCGTTGATAGTCATTTTGCCGCCATCGACATCGTAGCCCAACATACTTCTGCCGAACACAACGCCTTGTTCCATCTGGCGTTTTTGTCCCCACTTCACACGCTCGGAAGTCTTGCGGCTTTCTTCCTGTGCAATAGAGGACATAATCGCCAGACGAAGCTCTGCATCGCCGTCTAAGGTGTTGATATTGTCATTCATAAATATAACACCGACGCCGTGCTTTTTCAATTCACGGGTGTAATATATACTATCAAGGGTGTTTCTCGCAAAACGGGAAATCTCCTTGGTGATAATCAAATCAAAGTCGCCATTCTTGGCACACGCTATCATACGGTTAAACTCTTTACGCTTCTTTGTATTCGTGCCAGAAATGCCCTCATCGGCAAAAATCTCATAAAGCTCCCAATCGGGATTGCGCTCAATATACTGTCTGAAATACCGCTGTTGGCTTTCAAACGAATTGGCTTGGTCTTCATTGTCCGTTGAAACTCGGCAGTATGCAGCTACCTTTCTTTTCGTTTCAACCATCTTCAGCTCTTGGTTTAGGCGTTCATATCTATTTATCATAGCGAAGCTCCTTTCTCAGTAAACTTTGTTACTGTATTTAATTATAGAAAAAAGAGAGTGCGGTGTCGAATGTGCAAATTTGTTTTTTTACTCGGCTATGTAAAAACGCCAAGCGTTATGCTCGGCGTCTGCTTTTTTGCTCCCTACTATATTGCTTTTCAAGCTCGACCAAACAGCGTTCCCGCTGAGAATGTGTCAGCAGCTTTCTTTTCTCCAAAGAAAGGAGTATCGACTTATGGATATTCATAAGGAACGCAGCGTGTTCCTGCTCGTTTAATTCTGGAACAGGGTCGCCAACATAAACAAATTCTCTATGCAACAGCCGCAACACCTCCCTCGTTTCTAATGTATATGAGCTACCGCTTGTACCGTATAACGAGAGAGCTAATCCTTTTTTGCAAGCCCGATGCTGATGGCAAGGGCTTTGTCTGCGCAATGAATAAAACGCCTGTCAAGAGTTCCTAAGTACTCTCGCAGGCGTTGCTTGTCTATGGTGCGGATTTGTTCAAACAATATAATTGAGTTCTTATCCAGACCGTCGAAGTCTTTAATTAAGGTGTGCGTAGGTATTTTTGCTTTTGTGTGTACCCGACTTGTGATAGGGGCGATAATGACCGTAGGGCTATGCTTGTTGCCTATATCGTTGGAAATGATAAGTACGGGTCTTGTGCCGCCCTGTTCAGAGCCGATAACGGGGTTTAGCTCTGCATAATAAATGTCGCCACGCTTGATAGTCAATTCCATTATGTTTGACCTCCCAATATGATTTAGGCAGAGGTTTTCTGCCTATGTAGGCAGCCAAACACAAGGAAGTATTTAAGGTCGGGAGAGCATAAACAATCTCTCTGTTCTTTTGCCCGATAATAGCTTCGCCACCTCCGCCAATATCAAGAATCGAACCTTTCAAATCATAGTCTATGTTTATAATCATTTTTATCTTCACCCAATCCCGATTTGTCAGCCTCATTCTATCACACACTCGGTACATTTCCCGGCTCGCGTATCACAGCGGCGGTGCGGCAGATCACGAGTTATAGCTCGGCAATCTGCTCTACTGCATACAGCGGCAAATTCACAAGCCGGTCTTCTTTTTTGAAATCCGCCATTGAAGTACGGACGGCGATTTCGGGTGTGAACTTCTCCTGATAGGTTTTCAGGCTTTTTGCCCGGAGGTTGGTTTCAGCCTTCACCTCTACCGGAATCACCTGCTCGCCTGCATCCACGATGAAGTCAATTTCGCAGGAACCTCTGTCATTGGTGTAGTAGTAAACGCCCAGATCCTCAATGGTTTTCAGCTGCTGGCAAACATACTGCTCCGTAAGGGCACCTTTGAATTCAATAAAGAGGTCGTTTCCGTCCAGTAAGGTGCGCTGACGAAGGCCTGCCATACACCCAAGCAGTCCCACATCCACAAGGAACAGCTTGAATGCCTTTAAGTCTTCATAGGCCTTCAGGGGAATTCCGCCAGCGTTTACACGGCTGATCTTATGAACCAGTCCGCAATCGGAAAGCCACAGAATCGCCGTTTCATAATCCTTGGCTCTTGCGCCTTCTCGAACGAGGCCATAGACGAACTTTTTGTTTTCCCTTGCCAACTGCGAAGGAATGCTGTTCCAAAGCATGCGGATCTTGGGAACGATTTCGTTCGGTGCGTGTTTGGAAAAGTCCTGCTCATAAGCGGCAAGGATTCTCTTTTGTATCTCACGGACCTCATTAAAATCCTTGTTCTCCGCAAAGCTCTGCACGGCTTCCGGCATACCGCCTACAAAATAATACTGCTTGAGCGCATCAATGTAGGTCTGCTTAAAGCTCGTGATCATCGGATAATCCTGCTTGCTGAGCAGCTCTGCAAAACGCTCCTTGCCGGTAGCCATCAAAAACTCCTTGAAAGAGAGGGGGTATAGCTTCAGGAAGTCCACTTTGCCTACTGGGAAAGAAGTGCCTTCATGCAGGGCAATGCCCAGCAGAGAGCCTGCGCATACAATGTGGTACTCCGGCGTATTTTCGTAAAAATACTTGAGAGAGCTGAGCGCTCTTGGCACTTCCTGTACCTCATCAAAAATCAAGAGGGTATGGTCGGGATCAATTTTCCGACCGGAATACAATTCCAACCCCATGATCAAACGCTCTGTATCCAAATCAGAGGCAAACAGTTCAGCCATTCTGGAATTGGAATCGAAGTTAATATATACGGTATCGGTATAATAGAGCTTTCCGAATTCCTTCATCAGCCAGGTTTTCCCGACTTGCCGTGCGCCCTCGATAATCAGCGGCTTCCGCCGTTTGCTTTCTTTCCATTTCAGTAGCTTTTCCATTGCGATTCGGTACATACTTGCACCCCCTATCTCATACTGCAAATATAGTATACCATCGAATCGCAAAAATGCAATGAATTTTGGGATTGAATCTACATTTTTTACAGTGAACTTTTGATGCGAACGCGCACTTTTCACAATGAACTCAGAAAACACGTTCAAAACTATCCGCAAAATACAGCTTAAATGTGTCAGGCTCGTAATTGCCTCCCAATGGCAGTTCTAGAAACTCCATACACAAAACATGGGCGATTGTCAATCCGTTTCGCACATTTCATGGGCGAATCCAAGCTGCCTCGCGCACATTTTAGATTATCGACCTCATTAGTTTATGATAGCCGCAAGGTTTTTACTCCCTGCGGCTATCATTGGTTATTTCATGATTTTCAGCAACAGCGCATTGATATCTTCCGTCGGTTTGTCCTGCGCGACCAGCTTGTTTCGGAACCCAAGGAGCGCATATTTAGCGAGCCGGAGTTCTTCCGGATTTAACTCAACAATTCGCTTATCATTTTTGCGTCTGAACATATCAGGCACCTCCGTCCTTTGATCTGGCTTCATTGTAGCGGCGGAAGTGCCATGCTGCAAATGTGCGAATGATTTCATCGCTCCCTGTCATCGCTGGAACGGCTCAGCTCCTCTTCGCCCCGCTCACCGTCTACGATCTCATTTTCCGACTTGTCCAGGTTTAGCAGGGCGTTCAGCTCGTTCAGGCGGGCGATTTTCGCTGCAAGCTCTTCCTCCTGGGGGAATGGCTTCTGTACCTCAGCCTTTGCATTTTCAAGCTGAACCCGCGTATTCTCCAGCTGCTCGACACACGCCGCCATTCGTTCCTCAAAAGCAGCGAGGGTATTATCCAGTCGCTGAATGTTGCCGAAGATGTCCGTTCCCAGCGTGACCGTATGCCGCAGCTGATGAATCAGCGTGATCTTATATTCCCGGCTGAAGGTGTCGAAGGACAGCTCCATATCGAAGCCACGGTACTGACCGATGGGAATCGGATTGGGGCTTGTCATGGACTTGCAAAGACCGAGAATAGCATCGCCGGCGGCCTTCTTTTCTCTTACCGTGCCGCCCGGCATAAACATCGGAGAGAAGCCGTCCTCGTTGGGCTCGGTATTTCTTTTGCGCTGGTCAATATCCGCACGATAGCCCTCAATGCGCTGCTCCAACGATTTGATTTTCTGCGGAAACTCCTTCAGAATTTGATCCTCCAGAGCATAGCGCTGGCTCAGATGGTTGGCCTTGAGCAGCTTCAGGCGAGACACATCAATGTCCAGATCCATCTTCTCCTTGATGTGGGGATTGCCGGCGCACAGCGCCTTGATTTCCGCATAGCTCAGGGCGGTTTCGTCAATGTCCTCCGCAGAGCGCACCGGGGATTTGCTGGTCATGATCTGCCCAATGAACTTCTGCTTGGATTCCACCAACTGATACAGGTAGCTGTCGAAGGTGTTCTCCGTGACATAGGTTAAGACCTTTGGTTGACAGGAAGTTCGGCTGAGACGGGATAATCACACTGTCTGCCGCAACCAGCGCATTGACCGTCATCATACCCAGCGAGGGCATACAGTCAATCAGAATGTAGTCGTAGCTCTTTCTCATGCCGTCGATGGCGTTCTTCAGAACATACTCGCGGCTCATGACATTGAACAGACCTGTTTCCATACCGGAGAGCTCAATGTTCGAGGGAAGCAAATCCACACCTTCCTGGTGCCGGATAATTGCACCCTCCGCAAGCGGCTCATCATCAATGACCGACTGCATAAGGGACGACAGCGGTACCTCCAGCTCGTCGGGGTTCTTTATGCCGAGGCTCACGGTTAAGCTGCCCTGCGGATCAGCATCCACCAGCAGGACCCGTTTCCCGGAGCTTGCAAGTCCCACACCGAGATTGACTGCGGTCGTCGTTTTGCCAACGCCGCCCTTCTGATTCGTGATGGCGATCACCTTACAGTTTTCCATGGGGTTTTCCTCCTTTCTCTTTATTTGAATCATTTCTGATCCACGAAAGCCTCAAAATACCTTTTGGGGCTTTCGTCGCTGCATTTCATTTTTCCTCGAACCCAAAATGCAGAAAAGGAAATCAACAGGCGTTCGGCTGCTGACCGAATC
>ERZ791618.352-NODE-352-length-24443-cov-2.137199_pt1 | contig 24443 bp, 24 predicted proteins | sample MGYA00510059_ERZ791618 | MGnify/ENA primary metagenome ERZ791618 (study PRJEB30046, sample SAMN00715159) | human gut metagenome | study: EMG produced TPA metagenomics assembly of the A metagenome-wide association study of gut microbiota in type 2...
AATGGCGGGTATGGCAGGCAGCGCGGCAGAATCCGGCAGAAGTTATAAAGAGTGAATAATAGAAAAATCAAAGACATGATACAGCATTATTGCAAGATAGCGTTTCGTAATATACTGAAATACAAGACACAGAGTATTATTAGTATTATAGGTCTGGCGGTAGGATTCACTTGCTTCGCACTCTCAAATCTGTGGATACACTACGAAATTACATATGACAAATTCCATGAAGGTGTGGAACGAACTCATTTGCTTTACCAGGAATCCACTTTCAATGAATCAACATTCAGTACATACAGTTCATATATGTTGGCTACTACACTCCGACAAGAATTTCCGGAAGTAGAAGCTGTGTGTGCAGTTTACCAGAACGAGACAGAACTGAAAACCAAAGAAGGGAAAAATGCGAAAGTTAATTGCATATATGCTGACTCTACATTTTTAGAGATGTTCCGCCCTAGCTCCATATTATCCGGAAGTATGGAATTCCTTTATTCTGATAATAAAATTGCATTAACAGAGGAGACTGCGATGTCATTATTCGGTTCAACTGAAGTTTTGGGACAAGAGATCGAAATTGGAAATGCACCTAAGACAGTCTGTGCTATTCTGAAAAATGTAGAGAAACATAGTAATCTCTATTTTGCTGCATGGGCAATGACATCACAATTTCAAAAAATAAAAAGCGAATGGGGAGTACATAGATTTCAAACCTACGTTCGGCTACGTAAAGGAGTAGATGCTATATCATTTCAGGAAAAAATGAAAAACTACGAATCCGGAAACCAATGGTATCCCAAACCTTTCGAAAAATATAAGATAATTCCATTAACCCAGTACCATTACTCTGCCATCAATGAAAAACTGGCCCTTAAATTTAATTATTTAGTACTTTTCTCCATAGCAAGCGGCATGATTATACTTTGCGCATTGTTCAACTATCTCTCCTTGTTTATCACCCGTATGCGCACGCGGAACAGGGAAATTGAATTAAGAAAAGTATGTGGTTCATCCATTCGAAATTTATTCATACTTTTTGGGACCGAATATTTATTTGTGCTGCTTTTATCCGGTCTTGTCGGGATGACACTCATTGAATTATCACTTCCGAAATTCAGAGAACTCTCAGAAATTAATGGAGATATTTATGGAGAATCATTCCTCTATTTTACAGGCATCCTTTTCATATCCTATATCCTATTAATACCTTTTATTGTCCGCCGATACCACAGACAATCCGGCAGTCTGTTCCGATTCCGCAAATGTAGTATAGCATTTCAATTGATAATATGTATCTTATTTATCTTTTGCGTAAGCATTCTTATGAAACAGCTCAATCATTTGGCAAATGGTGACATTGGTTGGGAAAGAAAGAATACAGCAGTATTAAGACAATATGTTTCTCCGGAATCTTACGCTGCCGTCAGTGCCGAAATAGATAAGATGCCATGTATTGTAGAGACACTGAAAGGATGTGAACCCTTGTTTCCAAGATACAGTACACTAACTTATAGTACAGATAGCTGGGAAGGAAAGAAAAGTACGGATAAGGCAGATAGAATAGATATCACCTGCATAAGAGAAGGGAGGGAGTTTATCAATTTCTACAACCTGAAACTAATAGAAGGTGAAATGCTAAAACCGGATGATGCAGATAAGGCTATCATCAACGAGACTTGTGCAAAAAAATTAGGTTTAGATAATCCGATAGGTAAGAAAATCAATATTCACCAAGGAGTTACAATCGTCGGAATTGTAAAAGACTTCCATATCACAGCACCTACAATTCCGGCAGCACCTACTTTATTCTGCAATAAAGGAGGTTTGGGAGGTTCCGATGCCAACTATGGTGATATCTTGATAAAATATCGGGCAGGAACATGGGATGATCTTAAAAAGCGAGTAGATGATGTATATGCCAAAATCTCAACTGGCAGTAATAAATATCATTCTCTTCTCAATATAGAAGAGGAGTACTCCAAGTTCCTGAAATCCGAAACGTTATTATTGAAGCTGCTTGGCTTTGCCTCACTTATTTGCGTACTCATTGCCGCTTTCGGAATCTTCTCTTTCATTACGCTAAGTTGCGAGCAGCGGCGTAAAGAAATAGCCATCCGCAAAGTAAACGGAGCATCTGTAAAAGAAATACTTACCATGTTTGTAAAAGAGTATTTTATATTACTCGTTGCAGCATCAGTGATAGCATTTCCTATAGGATACGCTTTAATGAAAAAATGGCTGGAAAGCTATATAGAACAAACAGCAATCAGTGTATGGATATATCTGGCCATATTTTGTGGGATAGGTTTACTTATTCTGTTATGTATCGGTTGGCGCGTATGGCAGGCTGCACGGCAGAATCCGGCGGAAGTGATAAAGAGTGAATAAATGCATAATATATGAAACTATGATACGACATTATTTTAAAATAGCCTTTCGTAATCTGGCAAAATATAAACTTCAATCCATAATAAGTATTACGGGATTAGCAGTAGGAATTGTATTCTTCATTTTTAGTTTCTATTGGTTACGCTACGAGACTTCGTATGACAACTTTTATCCAGCTTCAAATCGCACTTTCTTGGTCTGTAATCAAGCAGAAACATCCTATGCAATATATCTTTCTCCCGTTATATCAACATTCATCCGAGAGTGTTGTCCAGAAGTAGAAGATATAACCTGCTCGTTTGAAGATTCTGGAATAGATTATCCAGTAAACGGCAAAATCATTAAATCTCCTGCTTTTCTATTTGTAGACAACTCTTTTATGAACATTTTCCCTCAAAAGATACTTTATGGTACTTTACCCAGGCTTGAAAATGAACTTATTATAAGCGAAACATTGGCACGACAATTTTGGAAAACTCCCCAAGAAGCATTAGGTTCCATCCTGAAGCAACAAGGAAGTCGTGGCATACAGCTAGCAGATCCTCAGCAACTGCGAATCGTAGGTATAATGGCCGATAGCCCTTCTAATTCTACTTTCCATTACACAGGATATCGTATAATGAAACAGGTCAAATATGACATAAATAATGAACAAGAATGGAGGTTTGCCAACGCCATTATCCATGTAATGTTACGGAAAAATCAAAAACACAAAGATTTCACTCAACATCTAAAATCCCTATTAGAGAAACATAAGATGATTCCCGAAGAACTGAAAGTCAAAATAATTCCTATATACAAGAAACATTTTGATTTTGCATCCGAAAAATCATTCTCATATTCTTTCATTAGTACATTTACAATTGCAACTTTCTTACTGCTATGTTGTGTACTATTTAACTTTCTGAATCTATTCTTAAACCGTTATTATCAAAGGGCAAGAGAAGTGAAATTACGCAAATCAGTTGGTGCCAATGACATTATTCTTATGAAACAATTAATGACAGAAGCACTTTTTCACGGTTTAATAGCTTGCTTAATATCCGGATGCTTAATAGAAGTGCTCACTCCATTCTTCGAAGAAATATTTCAAATCTCCATTCAGAAAAGCACTCTTTGGTTGGAATACCTTGTAATTGTATTTATATCCCTGTCGTGTATAGGGATCATTCTCACAGTCCCCATTATACAATTTATTCGAGTTTCTACAAAACAATCTTTAATCAACAAAGTGCGTCCCCATCGACACCATATATTCCGACGGATAAGTTTGTCTTTACAATTGGTTATATGCCTGTTTTTCCTAACATCAACAGGAGTATTATATATGCAGTTACGCTTCATCCATAATGCAGATGTAGGTTTCGACACTCAAAATATTATTGAAATGTATATCAATCCACGTGAACAAAATGGTAGGAATATGTTGGAAGAAATTAAACAGTTACCTATGATAAAGGCCATTACTACAGCTTCAGATTACATAGTTTGTAAAAATATAACTAGTTTTGAAGAGACATAGAATGGAATGGACAGACAGAAGAAGATAAAAAAAGTAATTTTGCAAGACTGTCACTCCAACATAACGGAGATAAAATATTTAAATTCCGGCTCATTGAAGGAAGAATGTTCCGTGAAGAAGACTGGGTAACCAATAGTAATACACCTAAAAACATATTTGATTCACCTATCCTGAACAAAGTCATATTAACTCAAAGTGCTGTTACTGCCATGAGAATGGAACATCCTATTGGAGAAATAATACGAATACCTATTGGCATATTCAGAAATGGTGATCTCGAATGGCACTATAGTGATTATGAAATCATAGGAGTGGTGAAAGATTTATATTCACAAGGAATGAAAACAGAAGTATATCCCACCATCATATCACAAGCACATAATTGGGCACAATCAGTTAATTATTTTCAAGTAGTTCCAGGAACAGAAAGAAATGCGATAAAAGCCATCAATGAATTAGTGCAAAAACATCAGTGGGAATACAATGAATACAATACTGAACCTCAAACCGTAGAAAATAAAATTCAAGAATTGAATAAGTCAGAAATTGCAATATTCAAGTTATTTTCAATCTTGAGTTTCCTTTGTATTCTCATCTCTCTATTTGGTATATACTCGATTTCATCTTCAATCATCACCCAAAGACAAAAAGAAATAGCTGTCAGGAAAGTGATGGGAGCTACTATTAGCGAAATTATCATCATGTTTTTCCGGGAATACATTACACTGGTATTCGTTGCAGCCATCATTGCTTTCCCATGCTCTTATTATGCCATGTCACTATGGTTAGAACAATATGCTTATCATGTCAATATTAGTATAGATCTCTTTATAATCATATTGAGTATTGTAACCATCTTAGTATTATTCACTATATTACAACAAGTTATTAAAACTGCACGACAGAATCCGGCAGAAGTGATAAAAAGTGAATAGACGGTGCGTATTCGCACTATTTATGTGCAGTATAGCACACATTCGAATCTTAGTTCTATATGTAGCTATTTAATATACAGCACATTGCAACTTTGGCATAAGATTTGAAACCTATTATTAAAATAAATATAATATGATATTCCATTATCTCAAAATAGCATTCAGAAACTTGTGTAAGCATAAGACACAAAATATCATTTCCATCATCGGATTGGCAGTAGGTTTGCTCTGCTTCTGTGTCTGCATATATTGCAGTCGCTTTGTAGAAAGCACAGACCATTGTTTTGCTAATCATGATCGCATAGCAGAATTAAATCTCTATGACGGCAAGGCAGACAGATATTTTTCCGGTTCTCCGGTTCCTCTGGCCGAAGAATTGCGCACATGGGCTTTGGGAGAAACGGAAGCCATTTCATCCGTAACCTATCCTCGCGAACGCCCTTATTATGTAGAGTTATCTCCGGAAAAGACGCTACCTTATGAACTTGAAACGATTGAAATAGATACTTGCTACAATAAAATCTTCACTCCGGAAATGGTAGCAGGACATTGGCAAGTGGCAAGTCAGTCTCTTAACTCCGTCATCCTGAGCCAATCTATGGCCATTAAAATATTCGGTAATGCAGAAAGTGCTATCGGAAAACACATGACTCTCATGAGAAGGCTCAATACTTCTCCTGAAAGTACCCCGAAAACAGGAGGTATCGTCTATACCATTCAAGCAGTAATGAAAGATATCCCTCTGAACAATAGTTTGGATTTCATGCAAAACATAGATATGCTGACCGTAAACGATAGTGAAGGACTTCTACAAAGTCCCAAACGGCATAACATGACGGGAGCAAATACCTACGTGTTGTTATCACCACAAACTACATGTACTGATTTAGAAAAGCAATTCTCAAAAAGAGACTATACCTATACTTTGTATGACGAAGCTTACACTGTCACTGCCAGTAATATGGGATCCAGATTGAAAAAACAAGGTGCTTCCTATCTGGGATTAGTTACCGGAACTGTAGGTACACTGATATTACTAGTAGGGCTGATCAACTTTTTCCATTTCCTTATCGGTTCTTTCTTCAATCGTACTAAAGAATACAGTATCATGAAAATGATAGGATGCAACTGGAAACAACTTTTCTGCTTGCTATTCACACAGTCGTTGATTGTCATATCCATATCCTCCATATTGGTATTATCAGGCATAGAATTATTAGGAAATCACATGAATTTCTCTTTGCCGGGCTTTGCTATGACTTTTACCTCTGAAACGCTTTTAATACATGCTTTGCAATATATCGTTCTTCTTATCATACTCTGCGTCCTTATATGTTTGTCTGTTTCCATTCGTATTCGTCGTATTACCGTGCAAACAGGTATTTATGGAAACAATAAACGCAGAGGTAAGCAATGGGGACGCAACCTTATGCTGGGTATCCAGTTCTTTATTTGCTGGGTATTTGTATCCCTGACGGCTGCTTTATATCTGCAAGCAGAGAAAACGACCAATAGTTTAATCCATACGCTAAGTCAAAAAGAAAAATCGGAGATTCTTAGTATTCCCCTGGACTATCCCTTTATGAAGAATGAGGAAAAGTTGGCGTTGATAGAGTGTTTTAAACAACATGCCGGAGTGAAAGAAATCTGTTATCAGATGTCAGTTATATGCAAGGGATGTCAGGCAATGGATTAACGACCGAAAAGGGAAATGAGAACTCCTGGGTTGATATTAGTGTCATGGCTGTACCCGCCAATTTCTTCTCTTTCATGAATATTCCCATAGAACAAGGAAGACTTCCTCAAACGGAAAAAGATATTGTGGTAGATAATGTCTGGCAGCAGATACAGAAGAAAGATGTAATCGGTATGAACTTGTATAGCGGTAATACCGACTACACAATCTGTGGAATATCCGCACCTTTTCAGGCCGATGTATATAACCGAAGTAGTGGATATGCTTTCCTGCCTTATGATCCTTCAGTCTACATAGGCCATTGTTACATAAAGAGTCATCCGGGCCAGCAAAAGGAAGTAGCCCGATGGATTGAGAAAGTCTACCGAGAGATGCTTCCCGAAAATATAACTTATCAGGCTAAAACATTCCTGGATGATATCTATGTTTCGCAGGCTCTTGAGTGCAATCTGAAAGACATTATTTTGTTCTTTGCCGTTATCAGCATTATTATCACACTGTTAGGTGTATACTCCAGCATCACGCTCGATACAGAACGACGTCAGAAAGAAGTTGCTATCCGTAAAGTAAACGGGGCGGATGTTCCGCAGATTATCCTGTTGTTTGCCCGTCTTTATATTATCTTGTTATTGTGTAGTGCCATCGTTGCATTCCCGCTTGTATATGTTGTATTGATGTTATGGAAACAAATGTATACGGTATTCTTTGACTGCGGTCTGTTATTCTGGCTCTGTATATTCTTGATTGTTACTTTTATTACAGGCTTTACAATACTTTTCCGTATCTTGCGAATAGCAAGAACCAATCCGGCGGAAGTAATTAAAAACGAATAAGAACAATGATATTACATTATTTGAAAGTTGCTCTACGAAATCTGCTGAAGTACAAGACTCACAGTTTCATTTCCGCCCTTTGCCTGGCAGTGGGAATCGTATGCTATACCATTGTATGCTTTTTCATGCAGGAATGGAGTAAACTTGAAAACTTGCCTGACAGCGAGCGACGGATAAGAATAACAGTCAGCCAAAATCAAAATTCTGTTTTTCGAACCAGTGAAATAAAACGACTGGAAGAGCAATCTATCAGTGGATTGGAATACCTGACCATACAATCCTTTAACAATTCTACGGAAATAGAAGTCATTGATAACGAACAACGTAACTTACCTTTTCTGATAGGTTATAGAGGGGTTAACAGTAACTTTTTCTCCTATAACAACAGAAAATTGCTACATGGCAGCCGACTTCCCGAAGCACCTGATGAAGTGGTATTATCCCATAATTTTGCGAGCAAAGCGTACGGCACTGCAAATCCCATTGGAACAACCATACGCCTTGCTAACCCACAAAGTATAGCGGAAAATACAATACAGAGCTTTAAAGTCGTGAATGTAGTGGAAGATAACGGACTGCAAGACCCCAAAATCGATTGTTATTTCTCCTATGAAATCATGACTTATGACGCCTTGAGTGTACAAGGTTATCTATCGCCTAAGGCAACTATGGAAATGCTAAACAATAGTCTACAGTCCATAACGTGGCAACGGGGTGAAGATACAGTGCACCCTCACGCCATGTTCAGCATGCGGCAAGATAAGGAACTGACAATGGTGCAGTTTCTAATACTGTTCATAGCCTCACTTATCCTGGTTTCAGGGCTGATTAATTTCCTTAAGTTCATCATTCAGATGTTCTATAACCGTCAGCGTGAAGTGGCGCTTCGCAAATGTATGGGATCCGAGATAAAAGGACTGTTTCTGCTCCTTTTTGCTGAAGTATTTTGGATGATGTCCACTGCATTTCTTTTATCTCTGGTTCTAACGGAACTCATGATAAATCTTGCGGAAATATACATTCCAAGCCATGATATGCCCGATTTGCCCTTGTCATCTATCTACGTTGTACAGTTTCAAATATATATTGCACTTCTGATGATCTGTATGCTCGTAATATGGTTTCCTATCCGCCGTTTACGGCAAGTGAGCATAATCAGCCAAATCAACAATAACCGTAGCCGTCATATTTTCCGTTCAATTATGATGTGGTTGCAGTTAGGCATTGCCATTTTCTTTGTGGGCAGTACACTCGGCGTCAATATGGTGTGGCACGAAGCGTTCGGTCAGGCATACAATCCGCTTACATCCGAAGAAGAAGAAAATATCATTTCCCTAAAGGTGAACAGCCAACGTATGTGGCAGCACATAAACCCTATATTATCTGATATTCAAGCATTGCCGGAGTGTATAGAGACACTAACCATGACAGATGATTTGCAAAGTGGAAATCATTTTATGCGCACCTATAAGAAAGCTGACCAATCGGAGGTCATGATTGACATAGCAATGGGAGCTCCGAGTTACTTTAAATTCCTGAAGATCCCATTGCAAGGAAAAGAAGTGAATGGAGATGCAGAAGGTACCGTTTATGTCAGTGAGGCCTTCAGACAGCAACTGGATAAGGACAACGTGCAAGACAGAGTAGAGATTGAGGGCCAGAGTTACCGCATCATCGGTATCTTTAAAGAACTCTATAAAGAAACTCAGGGAAGAGCAACCATCGGTTCGGTATTTTTCCCCAGCAACCATTTCAGGTATTTCTATGTCAAGCTGGCACCGAGTACAAACGCTGCCAAAAGTATCCGGCGCATCACTGATATCTGTCGTAACTACGTACCCACAACCTTGCCTCTTGAAATCCGCTCCCTATCTGATAACAAACAAACGATGATGGGATCGATGTATATGACACAAGTGGCAATGACAATCCTGGCCATTGTAAGTATACTATTGGTTGTACTGAGCATCTATTCGGCAATCTCCATGGACACAGTCAGCCGACAGAAGGAAATAGCCATTCGTAAAATCAACGGAGCTACCCCATGGATCATTGCCGGCATATTCGGTAAAGCTTATCTGATGATTTTCCTGCTGGCTTTTGCGGTTGCTTATCCTTTGGTACGACTGATGCTGCTATCAATAGACGCAGACACAGTGAAGTGCATACAGGGTTGGGATTGGGGAATTCTGTTATTCTTCAGTGTGGCCTTCATGATATTCCTCACCACCGCATACAAAATTTACCGGATCATGCATATCAATCCGGCCGAGATAATAAAAAATGAATAAACAATATTACTAATTAAAATTATCACTATTATGATTAAAACAGTAAACCTGCAGAAAATCTTCAAGACAGAAGAAGTGCAAACATGGGCTTTGAACAATGTGAACATCGAAGTGAAAGAAGGAGAGTTCGTCGCAGTCTGGGACCTTCCGGTTGCGGTAAATCTACATTGCTGAATATCCTCGGCTTGCTCGATAATCCTTCGGGCGGGGAATACTACCTCAATGGAAAGGAAGTATCCAAATACACTGAAGCACAACGCACCAGCCTGCGTAAAGGTGTCATTGGTTTCGTATTCCAAAGCTTCAACCTGATTGACGAACTGAACGTATACGAAAACATCGAACTGCCGTTGCTCTATATGGGCATTCCTTCCGCCGAACGCAAACGTCGCGTGGAAACAGCTATGGAACGCATGGCCATTACACACCGAAGCAAACACTTCCCACAGCAACTCTCCGGTGGTCAGCAGCAACGTGTAGCCATTGCCGTGCCGTAGTAGCCAATCCAAAGCTGATCCTTGCCGATGAGCCTACCGGTAATCTGGACTCCAAGAACGGTAAGGAAGGATGGAACTGCTGAATGAACTGAACAAAGAAGGAACCACCATCGTCATGGTAACCCACTCACAGCACGATGCCGGTTTTGCAGGACGTATCATTAATCTGTTCGATGGACAGGTGGTGACAGAGGTGAGTCTGTAACCCAAATTGTACACATTTTTACTTAAGCCCTAAAAGGACGAAATCGGAGATATACTATTTTATTTCGCCCTTTCAGGGCTCAGAGATGGGAATACTTATTACGTAGGGCGATGCCCTACGCTATATGATGTAAGCCTTTCAGGCTTCTGTACTGTAAATGCGAGCCCTTTCAGGTTTCCCGGCACTATATAATGTAAACTCTTCAGGCTTCCTGATAGAGCTAAAACCTATTTATATTATCACTAAAAGAACATGTACATTCTGAAGTTTGTCCTGCGTAGCTGGTGGCGAAATAAATTGTTCGTCACTATTTCTCTTGTCAGTCTGGTTATCGGTATCGCCTGCACCAACCTACTGACAGCCTTCGTCCTATACGAATACAACATTGAGTATAACAACCCCAACCGTGACCGTATCCTCCGGCTGACACAAACACTACCTTTCGCACAACAAGAAATGCAGGGAACATTCGTATACCACGAATCTGTCCCCGAAATCATCTCACAATTCCCTGAGATAGAAGCTTCACTACGCACACAAGCCATCACTCACACAAAAATCCGTGTGGGCGACCAAGAATATTCCGAACTGAACCTGCTATCGGCAGACAGCACATTGCCCAAGTTTATCCCCATCGAAACCCTTGCAGGAAAAATAGAAGAAGTATTGACTCACCCGGGAACCATCGCCATCAGCCAAGCTTTGGCCGAACGTTGTTTCGGTACTACCGACTGCCTCGGCAAGCTGCTGGATATCCCCCAATCCGGCGAAAGTGCCTACCGTATCGCCGCCGTCTTCCGCCTGCCATCGCAAAGCATGTTGCAGGCAGACTTGCTCACGCATCTAAAAAGTCCCGAAGGAACCACCTGTTCGATACTTCTCAAAGAAGAAACAGACCTCAACGCCTTTCGCCAACGCTTCGAGACAACCGAGCTTCCTACTTTATTAGGCAAAGGGTATTACCGCACCCAGACTTTACAGGAATCCTATTTTACCACTACCACACAAGATAGCAACCAGTGTATCGAGCATCGGCAAAAGGCCCTGTTAAGCGTCGGACTGCTATCTGCTTTATTAATCTTGTTCATCGGTTGCTTCAACTATATCAACCTCAGTTTTTCACGCTTATTGAAGCAAATACGCACCTTGCACATTGAAAGCCTTTTAGGTGCAAGCCACCGTCAAATCCGTTGGCAACTCTTTGCCGATACTTTCCTGATGGTGATTACAGCGTTCTTGTTATCCATTCTGTTGATGAGCGACCTGTTAGCAGTATTCAATGCAACAATATCCGCACATCTGTCATTCTCCTATCTTTTCTCCGTTCAGGTATTCCCTGTTATCCTGCTGTTTGTCATCATTCTATCCGTTGTTCCGGCAGAATACATGAGCCGGAAGATACAGACCTTGTCCGAAAGCCGTTACCGCAGCTTCTTTACAGGTCGTAAGAAACAGCGCATTGTAGCAGCACTGGTCACCTTACAATTCATGATTTCCATCGGACTGCTAAGTGCTTTTATGATAATCCGTAGCCAAATGGACCTGATAGAGCAGGAGGGAAGCCGCTACAAAGGAATCGTTGAGTTTGGAATCGGCGACTCCCGGCAATCCCCTTTATCCACTTGGATAGAAGACATTAAATCCATCCCCGGAGTGAAGTCTGTTGTATCTTCCCAATCAGGCCTTTATACCATGAGTATGGCCGTTCCCCGCCAAAATGGTGAGAAGAATGACCTTCTGATGCTTGAACTTTATGAAAACTGTCCGGACTTCCTGGATATATACGATTTCGACTTGCTGGATGCCAAACAAACATTCCATTTATTACTCCGTACTTCTGTACCGGTCATTATCAACGAGTCCTTCATTCGCTATCTTGTGCCCGAAGGAGAAGACCCGGTAGGACAACCGATCTCCAAATACGTGCCCGAAAAGAGTGAGAAAGGTACTATTATCGGTGTCATGAAAGATTTCAAGAAATATTCGCTCACAAACAATGTGTTTCCACTGAGAATGATTCTGCACGAAATGCCCCAAGATAACTATACCACATTGACCTTACAGTTTGACGAACAAGATCGCACAGTAGTTATCAATCATCTTCGCGGATTATGGGAAAAGAAATACCCCGGTACTCCATTCAATTATGAAGACCCTTATCAGGTACTGATCTCCAATAATCAGGAAGTCACCGACTTTTCCCGCATCCTGCTGATGTATGCATCAATCAGTTTATTCCTCACACTATTCGGATTGTTCGGCATCACCCATTATGCTATCCAGCAACGTATACGCGAAATAGGAATTCGGAAGATTCACGGTGCATCATTCGGGCAAATATTATGGCTTGTCAACCGCCCGTTCCTGTACTACATAGGTATAGCGTTTATACTCATTGTACCCCTTGTCTGCTATCTGATGAATTATTGGCTGCAACAATTTGCTTACCATGTACACATTGGTATCCTTCATTTCCTGCTTCCTTTGTTCTTCACTGTTTGCATCACCCTGCTCACAGTATGCCTGAACAGTTATCGGGCAGCAAGAAATAATCCGGTAGATAGTATCAAACACGAATAACCGTATCCCGGTTAATCTCCAGAACCAGAGACTGAAAATCAATCATCGCATTAAATAAAGCGATATGTGAATAGGAGGAAATCTCATATGACGGAATATCACATTCCGTCAGTACCTCCTGTTCCAACAGAAATGCACGTTTTGTACCTTTCAATAAGGGAGTCCTCGGTGTATACCAGACTCCCTCTTTTTCTAACGCCACATTAGCAATGGAAGTATCCGTCAAAAGATTGTTTCTGACAATCAATACATCATCCTGATTGCCGCGCAGGGCATACAATGCTTCCAGTTCCTTCCGGTCCGTACTTTTGTAGCGATAATCAATCGTATCCGAACCGACCAACCGGAGCGAACGTACAGTCCTCATTGTATAAGCGGAAAATGCCACTTCACATACTTCTCTGCCATAAACTACCCGGCATTTATAAAAACCGCTTTCAGGACAATCCCCTGTATAATCCAGAATATCCAGTTGATCCGCCATTCCGAAAACCGCCTGTCTCGTCTCATTCATCCTGCGGTTGTGATGGGCAAGGTTCTGCAACTTACCGTCACGTACTTGTATCGTTTCAATAAATCGGCACATATATTTTCTGTTTCATTTCTTCATATTCACTGCGGGCGTCACTCTTGAAAGTAATGCCACCACCGCTTTTAAAATACATTCCGTCCGCCTCTTGCTCCACAAAACGTATCATCACGGCACTATCCATATTGTCTCCATCGAAATATCCGGTTATTCCCGTATAGAATCCCCGTTCATATCCTTCAGCTTCACGAATAATCTGCATCGTCTTCTTTTTGGGTGCACCGGTAATCGAACCGGCAGGCAACATACTGAAAAGAATATCACCTAACTGCCGTTTGTAATCTTCTGGAAGTTCACCGCATATCTCTGAACTGGTCTGCAATATCGGTCCCCGATTTGTCTGCAACACATCTATATAGCGATAACGCTCCACCCGGACATGAGATGCCACAATACTCAGATCATTCCTGATCAGATCCACAATCGTAGCATGTTCCGCCGCTTCTTTCCCGTCGTTCATCAAGGTTTGTACGGCATCGGGCAGGGTAGCGTCTATCGTACCTTTCATGGGATAAGAGCTGATAGTCCCTTTCTTTATCCGAACAAAAATCTCCGGAGAGAAAACTACAAAACGATTCTTTACCCATACTTTATATAAAGCACGGGAGCTACAATATATATCCTTTAAAGTCAGATTGGTTTGTACCGGAGTCCGGCAAGTTAAATTCGTAAGGAAGCTGTTTCCGGCAAGAATATTCTTTTTCACATGTTCGAAGGCACGACTGTATTCCTGAAAAGAAACAGGCTGTGAGATCCATTCTATCTGTTCCGGCAAACTCTCCGGAAACAATTCATCCGTTAAACCGGCAACTGCTTCATTCGTAAATCCATTCAGGTTATATATCAACTCCCCCGGTGAGACCTTTGCCGTCTCTTCCACATAAACCTGTTCCTGCGAATAATCAATCAGAAAGACAAACGACTTTGAACAGCCTGCCAGCATATTCATACGTGCGATTGCTTCCTGCCTACTATATAGTTTCATACATCTATTTTAGTTTAGCAGGAAGCAAAGGTAATAAAAAAACTATTTCCGTGCCGCCACTGCCAGCAATACTCCCAGCACAATGCCCAACAATGCCGCAAACAATACGCGCATATCCGGCGGAAGCATGAAAGTAATGGTGTGTGCAGGATACCAGAAGAACGGGATTGTCTTCTTAAAAACGAAGTTCCATTGAACGTTCCAGTTCAGTCCGGTGATGATTTTCGTCATCGGAATAGGAGTGATAAGACTCTTTATAGAACCGCCGCACATCAGGATATGCGTATCTGTTATTTTATGGAAAGTCATGAATACCGGAGCAAAGATTGTGTTCATCGTTACCGATATGGCCAGCGCCACCAGCACCTTATCGAGAGACATCGCTTCACTTGTAAACGTTGCGGCAGCATTTGCCATTCCCATATACTCCATGAACTGCGGCACACCTTTTGAAAAGATAATCATAGCGGCATTGATGCCCATACCGAGTATGCACCATACCACCATGCGCGGAATAATACCGAAGCCCTTCCGGTTGTACACTCCCGCACTGATTCGTAATCCCAGCACTTCGCCCAACGAAGACAGAATGGCAAACTTCAGAAAGCTCATCACCATGCCATGTGCAGCATTGAACGACTTATACCAGTCATAAACCGCGTCACTCAAAAAGAAGGGTAGAAAGACTACCACCACCAGAATAATAAATAGGAAATCTTGCTTTTTCATTGAAAAGACGTGTTTTTCATTAATAATGCGGCAAACATACTAAAAAACTTTCAATATCAAAGCAAGATGATAAGAAAAACTGCAAAACCGTAACAAAAGACACACCGTCGTTCTATTCTTATTAGCAGAATCACAGTTTCAGCATCTTCTTCTCCCTTTCCAGATCATCACTATTCAGGTGAGGGGAGGGCACCGTACACGTTTTTATATAATCCCCGCCCCGGCATGTATATTCAAAATAGACCTTTTGCTCCGGTGTCAGTTCTTCCTCGGTCAGCAGTCCGCCTTTCAGTTCAATAAAATCATCCATGCTGGTGCTATCGGAATATTTCACGAAAACAATCCGCCGGGCTATCGGATTCCGGTTATAGTCCAGACTCAGATAAAGCCCTTTCAGCATAGACGGATAGTCGTACATGGGCAGTTGCAGATAGATGGTGAATAATGCAAGCTGCGGAGCCTCCCTTTCGTTGAAGATGATATATGCATTCTGATGATTATTTAATAACCCGATCCCCCGGTGCGTTGTGTTGTAAGCGCTCATATGAGTCACCTGTACATAGTCATTGTTTTCGGAGGCACTAATCAGATACGGTTCCATCTTCAGGCAATCGCTCGAAGACGAAAGACTATAACTTATATATATACCACTATAATTATACACTTCCTGTGCCGAATGATTCATCTCTTCGGTCAACATTCTGACGAATGGAATTTCCTTCTGGTTACCGGTTGTCACGGGTTCCAGTTCCAGCAACTGCTCTTTCATTTCAGCAAGGTTGCCGAGCAAACGTTTCTTCGAAACATTATTCACCTGAGACAGAGCATAGTCCAATGCTTCTTCTTCCGTCATTCCTTTCTTTACCGATCTTGCAAAGGTGGGCAGCACACTTGAATAGAGAGAAGACAGCACACTGGCAGGCATATTCGTTTTGTCAGCTATATCTTTCATTTTCATCCCTTTATTACGCAGATCTTCTATCCGCTTATATATCTCTAATAGTTCCTCCATATTTTGTAAGTGTTTTTGGTTTTTAATTTGCAAAGAACACCCACTTGTGTTATATTCTGATTGCATTAATATTACATTAATGTTACTTTATTTTCTATCCGATAATTAAATGTATTAATAATAAATATTCATTTTTTCTGTACATCATCCTTCTACTTTTGCCCTCGAAATCAAAAGAGAATAAAATGAAAACAATTACCGACATTAAAACGGAACTACTCTCAAACAAGAAAATATCCGATCTTGTATTCATACTTTGGGCAGGAGGTGCAGCGCTTCTTTCGTACTCCTTAGTATATGCGCTTCGCAAACCTTTCACCGCTGCCTCCTTCGATGGACTGGATGCTTTCGGATTGGATTATAAAGTACTGGTTACCATCGTCCAGATTCTGGGCTACCTCATCGCCAAGTTTGTCGGTATCAAGTTGATCTCCGAATTAAAGAAGGAGCATCGCATGAAGTTCATCCTGGCTTCCATTCTGGTAGCGGAACTCTCCCTGGTTCTCTTCGGACTCTTGCCCGCTCCTTATAATATCTTCGCCATGTTCTTCAACGGTTTGTCACTGGGTTGCATGTGGGGCGTGATATTCAGCTTCATCGAAGGCAGACGCACCACCGAATTCTTGCCAGCCTTTTGGGCATCAGTATTGTCATCAGCTCCGGCGTCGCAAAATCTATCGGACTGTTCGTTATGAACACCCTGCATGTAGGAGAGTTCTGGATGCCCGCTCTCATCGGCGCTTTTGCCCTGCCATTGCTTGCCTTGCTGGGTTACACCCTGAATCGCCTGCCGCAACCCACCCAACAGGACATTGCCGAAAAGAGCCAGCGTGTCACTCTCAACGGAAAACAACGCAAAGAACTGTTCCGCAACTTCATGCCTGTATTGATCCTCCTGTTCGTAGCCAACCTTCTGTTGGTTATCCTCCGGGATATTAAAGAAGATTTCCTGGTGAAGATTATCGACATGAGCGGACAATCTTCCTGGCTGTTTGCACAGATCGACAGCGTTGTTACTCTTATCATCCTGGCACTTTTCGGAATGATGGTCTTTGTAAAGAGCAATATCAAAGTATTGGTCATCCTCCTGAGCATGGTGGTTGCCGGAACGGCTACCATGAGTTTCGTATCACTCAATTACGATACGCTTCAACTCAGCACCGTGACCTGGCTGTTCATCCAAAGCCTGAGCCTTTACATCGCCTACCTTTGTTTTCAAAGCATATTTTTCGACCGCTTCATAGCATGCTTCAAGATAAAAGGCAATGTAGGATTCTTTATTGTGACGATTGATTTCATCGGATATACCGGTACGGTACTCGTCCTGATGTTCAAGGAATTCTTTAATACGGATATCAATTGGCTCGATTTTTACAACCAGATGTCCGGTTATGTAGGAATAATCTGTACCGTAGCATTCAGTTGTTCTATTGTCTACCTGGTGCAAAGACATAAGAAAGAAGAACTCCTGCGCACCGGACGTGCGGTAGAAGAGAAACCGGAAATGCTGCAATCTGCATTTTCTGTGATGCCCAGCTAAAAAAACAAGGAAAATGGAATACCTTGTTGTAATAAATGATAATTTAGCAGGTTGTATTCAGTTTCCCGGGTGCGTAATCCGCACTTAAAAATCTAAACAGGTAAATAACAACTCATTATAAAATAACAAGTAAACATGAAAAGAATAGAATGTATCATTATGGACTGGGCAGGCTCTGCAGTCGATTACGGATGTTTCGCTCCGGTAGCCGCCTTCTTGAAAGCCTTCAATGAAATAGGCATCAACATCACGATGGAACAAGCCCGCCGCCCTATGGGAATGGCCAAGATAGACCACATCCGCGAACTGTTCAAGATGGACGGAGTAGGCGAGGAGTTTGAGAAACTCTATCATCGTCCCTGGAACGAACAGGACGTAACAGATATGAACGCCAAATTCGAGGAATACCTTTTTGCTTCCCTGGCAAACTACACCGACCCCATTCCCGGAGTCATTGATACCCTGAATGAACTGAGAAAACAAGGCATCAAAATAGGTTCCACCACCGGCTACACCCAAGCCATGATGGACGTAGTGCTCCCCAATGCAGCCCGCAAAGGTTACACCACCGATAAGTGTGTCACTCCCAACGGCCTGCCTGCCGGACGTCCTCTTCCTTATATGATTTACCAAAACATGATCGATCTTGCCATCCCTTCAACAGACTGTGTTCTGAAGTACGGTGACACCATTGCCGACATCAAAGAGGGTATCAATGCCAAAGTCTGGACCGTCGGCGTCATACTCGGCAGCAACGAACTGGGACTAACTCAGGAGGAAGTAGAACAAATGTCTCCCGCAACGCTCACTGCCCGGAAAGCAGAAGTTAGACGGCGCATGCTTCTGGCAGGCGCCCACTATGTGGTGGACAGCATCGAAGAACTTCCCCAAATCATAGAACTTATCAATCATAAACTGAATACGAATCACTAATCCTTTTAAATATCAAACCAATATGAAACCCTATTTATTATTAACCCCCGGCCCATTAACCACGTCAGAAACCGTAAAAGAAGCCATGATGACCGATTGGTGCACATGGGACGCCGACTATAACGTACACATTGTAGAAGAAATCCGCAAATCCCTCGTTGCCCTTGCCACCACAGCCACCGATGAATACACTTCCGTACTCTTGCAGGGAAGCGGTACTTATTGCGTGGAAGCTGTTATCGGCAGTGTCATCACTCCCAAGCACAAACTACTTATCCTCAGCAATGGCGCTTATGGTGACCGTATGGGCCACATTGCCGAATATCACGGCATCAACTACGATATGCTTGCTTTCGAAGAAACCGAACAGGTTTCCGTTGACTATGTAGACGATTACCTGTCCAACAATTCAGATATCACCCACGTAGCCGTAGTACATTGCGAAACCACTACCGGTATCCTGAACCCTCTCAAAGAGATTGCCCACATTGTGAAGCTCCATAACAAAAAGCTGATTGTAGACGCTATGAGCAGCTTCGGTGGTGTGCCTTTGGATATGTATGAATTAGGTATCGACTTCATGATCAGCAGTGCCAACAAATGCATTCAGGGTGTTCCCGGCTTCGGTTTTATCATAGCCCGCAAATCCGAACTGTTACACTGCAAAGGCGTTTCCCGTTCACTCTCACTCGATATTTACGACCAATGGGAGACGATGGAAAAAGGACATGGCAAATGGAGGTTTACTTCACCCACCCATGTTGTAAGAGCCTTCAAGCAGGCACTTGCCGAACTGGAAGAAGAGGGGGGAGTAGCCGCCCGCCACAAGAGATATTGTGAAAACCACCGCATATTGGTAGAAGGAATGCGCGCACTCGGCTTCAAAACCTTGCTGCCGGACGAATTCCAGTCGCCCATCATCACCTCTTTCCTTTACCCGAAACTGGTTTCGACTTCAACTCTTTCTACACCCAACTGAAAGAAAAAGGTTTCGTCATCTATCCGGGCAAGATATCCCAGGCAGATACTTTCCGCATCGGCAACATCGGAGATGTACATCCTGAAGATTTCGCACGTCTGATAGAAGTAGTCCAACAAACTTCTTACTAATGAATTACCTTTCTAAATCCTCCCTGTGCCTGCTGGCGGTCGTCACTTCTCTGACCGCCACAGCACAGGAAACTCTCTCCGACAAATTACAGTACAAAGTAACCGGCCGCATGCTTATGGATGGCGGTGTTTATCTCAGGAATGACAATCATTTCGGTAACGGTACGGAATTCAATGATCTGCGCGTAGGCATGAAGGCCACTTACCAGCGCTGGGACATGAAAGTGGAAATAGGCTATGTAGGCAGCAAGGTTTCTATCAAAGATGCTTTCGCCACTTACACTTCCGGTAAGCATATCATCCAGGTAGGGCAATTCTACGAACCTTTCACCATGGATATGCTTTGCAGTACTTTCGACCTACGTTTCCATCAGTCACCCGGCTCTGTGCTTGCCATGACCAACAGTCGGCGTCTGGGAATTGCCTATACTTACAATGCTATGCATTATTATGCTTGCGGAGGATTGTTTACCGACAACGATATCAGTAACTTAAAGAATACCTCGCAAGGTTATGCCGTAGACGGACGTTTTGTTTACCGACCTGTAAATGAAGCAGGAAAGCTATTGCATCTCGGTATTGCCGCTATCTATCGCACCCCCGATGGTGCTTTGCCGGATGATGATAACAGGAATACCTTTATCTATAAATCTACCGGAGTGAGTACTATCGACAATCGTAACCTGATTTATGCGGAAGTGGATAATGCCCGCCATCAAGTGAAGTTGGGTACTGAACTACTGATCTATTACGGAAAATTCTTCCTTCAAAGCGAATATATCCGTACTCAAGTGAAACGCAGGAATGCCCTTGCCGACTATACCGGACAGGGTGGATATGCGCAATGTTCGTGGCTCCTGATAGGAGATACTTATGCCTACGATGCAGCTCTAGCATGTCCTGCCCGTCCTATAGGTCGTGCGCTCGAACTCTGCGGACGTTTCAATATCGTAGATATGAATGACCGGACTGCGGAAGTATTAGGCGGAGCACAAAAGGATTTTTCTCTGGGATTGAATTACTACATAAACAAGCATATAGGGATTAAAGTAAACTACAGCTATGTAATCCCCGGAAAACACATTCGGGAGATAAGCGACAAGAATTTTAGTGTATTGCAGGCAAGATTCCAGTTTATACTATAATATTTCTTTTCTTAAAGACTATATCATGCAACCCATAATTATATTGAAAATGAAAGGTTATGGAAAATAATGCGTACCTTTGCATTGATTTAATAAAGAAAGGAGAATTAGATATGGCACGACCTATAAAAGAAACGCCCATCCTTTACGGAAAAGATGCACGCCGTTTTGAAGAGCGGATGAAACATCCGCGTAAAGAGACGAAGGAGCAACGAGAACAAAGACTGAAAGATTATGAGTACTTTATAAAGACTCTAAAAAAGTAAACAATGGAAGAAGCAGAATGTATTCAACCACAATATAATATACGTCGGCTGGAAAAACAAGAAATAGTAAAATCGTTCGACTGCGGAGACGCAGATCTGAACGATTTTATTTTAAATGAGTCTTTACTTTATCGCAAAGAACTTTTAGCTGTAAGCTATGCTGTAGAAGATAACAGCAAATCGGTTATAGCATACTTCAGTTTAGCAAATGACCGGGTTTCATTATCAGACTTCGAAGATAAAACAGCATTCAACCGTTTTCGTCGTCACCGTTTTGTAAATGAGAAACGCCTAAAAAGTTATCCAGCCGTCAAGATATGTAGATTTGGAGTAGATCTTATGGTAAAGAAGAAACATATAGGTACAAGAGTTCTTAATTTTATTAAGAGCTATTTTATCGAAGACAATAAAACCGGCTGCCGCTTTATCACTGTCGATGCATACTCCTCTGCAATCCCTTTTTATTTAAAAAATGGATTTGAGCCTCTGACCTCAGACGATGAGAATGACGCCACCCGTTTACTCTATTTTGATCTAAATGATATTGTAGATTAAGGGATCAGTACTTTTATTATTTGGAAGAATTTCTTATATACTTTCAAGATTGAACTGAAGCCTGAAAGTTTGAAATTATATAGTTCCTTAAAGATTATATCATTTAACTCATAACCATGTTGAAAATAAAAGGTTATGGAAAATAATGCCTATCTTTGCAATGAACAAAGAATTAAGAAAGGAGATTTATATAATGACAACAATGGAATTAAGAAGCTCATTATTACAGGAGATCGCCAGTATTATCGAAAGTGATGAACTGACGCGTAAGACATTGGAATACGTGAGAAAGCTCAAAACAAAAGCAGCTTCCCATCAATCAACGCCTCCTTGTCAATATACCACAAAAGAATTGGAAGAACGTCTTACAGCCTCCATGAAGAGCTATCATCAAGGCAAATATTGCACAAGTGAGGAGTTGCGTAAACGTCATCCGCAATGCGAATAGTATGGACTGAACAAGCTCAAGAAGACATGGATAAAATCTATGCTTTTTGGCAATTACAGAATGCACAGTATGCTGTAAAGTTATATAATTCTTTCATAGATGAAGCAGAAAGATTGCTCTCATTCCCACAAATAGGACATTTAGAGAATCTTTTACAACACCGCAATGAAAATTTTCGTTCGTTAGTAATTGACGAACATAATAAACTTGTCTATACAATAGAAGGAGAAGATATTGTAATACATACAGTATGGGATTGTCGTCAAAATCCTAAGAAATTAATTAAGAAAGTCTGAGCAAAGAATCTTATTGCATTATCATTTCTCACCCCCTTTGCGAACAATCATACTTTTTTTATATTGTAGTTGAATACTAAATATAATAGAAGTATGAAACAGAAAAGTTTAACCGGCTTCATGAATGAAGTCATTGAAGAGTTGTGTCAACAGGAACGCTTTGCCACGGCCCACATTTACACGTATGCCCTTCGGGCCTTTACCGAGTTTGTAGGTGGTGGCGAAATCTTCTTCGGTGGTCTCAACAAATCCTCCCTCCGGCATTTCCAGCGCCATCTGGAAGACTTGCAACGGAGCTACAACACCATCTCCACGTACATACGTGCGTTGCGGGCAGTGTATAACCGTGCGGTAGACCGCGAACTGATCTCCGGAGAGTTCCGCCTCTTTTCCGGACTGAAAACCGGAGTGACCTCCGAACGGAAACTGGCAGTGACAGCCTCCCAGATGAACCGCTTGCTGAATCCTCCAGCCACCTGCACCGAATTGCCTAAGGAAGTCTGCCAGGCACAAGACAGCCTGAAACTGATGCTTTTACTACAAGGTATGCCCTACGCTGACCTGGCACACCTGCACAAGAAGGATATCCAAGGCGATCTCCTTACCTGCCAACGCCGCAAGACAGGTACTGAACTATGTGTGAAAGTAGTTCCGGAAGCCATGCGATTAATCAACCTCTACCGCAATCAAGATCCATCTTCACCCTATCTGCTCAATTTCCTGAGCGGCACTCTGAAAGGTGAAGCAGCTTTCAATGAATATGGCAGGAAACTGCGGAACCTGAATTTCCAATTGACACGATTGTCTGAACTTTGTGGAGTGGGTGATATCAAAGTAAGCTCCTATCCCCCCGCCATACGTGGGCAACACTTGCCAAATACTGCCATGTGCCGGAAGAAATGATTTCGGAAGGATTGGGACATTCCTCGCTGGAAGTTACCCGCACCTATCTGAAAAGCTTTGATGGGGACGAGTTGGCGAAAGTGAATCAAGTGATAATTAATTACATTTACTCTGGAAAGAAAAAGCTATGGAGTAGGGCGTAAAACTGCTGTTACTCCGTAAGTAACGGAACTATTAATACGCGACAAAGATAGAGTAAATTTTATAAAAACAAATCATAAACCTTGAAAAACGATAACATTTTAACTTTATACACGACTTCAGTAGAAAAATATACCGACAAACAAACATATTACGGTCCTATCGACTATGAGAAAACACACGATTCTCCTTCCCACGTTATACCCTTCAACATGGATATGTAACTTCTTACGCATTATTCCTGCATAAAGCTTGATTCAAGGACCTGTCATGCTCCCATAACGCCTTACAGCATTCGTATTTGTGGGTTTCCGTTACTTACGGAGTAACGGTTAAACCCTTGCTTATGCTGACACCACTGACACAGACAGCCATTGCCGTATTATACGACATATACACCGGCGACCATCCTTATCGCACAACACATTCTCCAGTTGCGCCATCATGCTTGATCGACCTTCTGGCCCGGCTTGAAGCCGGCGGTCTGATCCGCCGTAAGAATCTCCCCGGAACGAATCTCCCTGCCGGGGATCCGCTCTCTTCGTATGAGCTTGCCCGCCCTTATTCGAGCATCTCCCTGCTGGATGTACTGGAAACCCTCGGCGAACACCTGAACTGTAATTATCCTACCCGTGAGGAAATGTATTACCGATACCGTTCGGCCGCCCATCGCCTGGGAGTTATCAACCAGATGACCCGTCTTTACCTGTCCGAAATCAAACTCCCCGACCTGTAATGAAACGCTTCCTGTACATATTCGCCCATAGCCTCTGCTTTCTACTGTCTGCGGGAGGTTCCTTTATGGTAAATGCGGCAGCCGTACGAGGCGTGGAGCCGGGAATAA
>ERZ791618.353-NODE-353-length-24429-cov-2.181710_pt1 | contig 24429 bp, 23 predicted proteins | sample MGYA00510059_ERZ791618 | MGnify/ENA primary metagenome ERZ791618 (study PRJEB30046, sample SAMN00715159) | human gut metagenome | study: EMG produced TPA metagenomics assembly of the A metagenome-wide association study of gut microbiota in type 2...
TGCTGGGGTATGTGCAGCTTCCGGGAAAAATCATCTATCGGGAAAGTGACATCATGGATTTGCTGGAAAGGTTCTATCAGAAATGAAATCTTGAAAACTATATGTAAAGCTATCTTATTTTCTATATTTATTGGCTTAATGATTAGGAATCAGCAATAATACGATTTTTAACATTATTGCTGGCTCTATAACTATTAGCCTAAAATTTTATTTTTAAAAGTAAAGGCTATGATAAAAGCTATAAAGGTAGATGTTAGTCCATTAAAAAGATTGAGATATATTTCAGCTTCGTGATATTTATCGTTATTATTCATCTCTAACAAAATATTTTTAATATTATCCTTTTTTTCTTGTATCATAATAGAGGATTGAGGAACTGTATTTAATGCTAAATCTAATTCTTCATAAGCATTTAGTAATTCTTTATAGATTGAATTTTTCTCTTGGTAACAATAGAATGTTTTGTTTACACAGATGACAAATCCTATGAATAATAAGACTGAAAAAAAGTATAATACTCGTTTTCTGAAAGAACCCAAAGAACCTCCTTTTCCATTATTATATTTAGAAAAAAATAGTATTGACATAATTAGTAACAAGCAGTCAATAATGATAAAAACAAAAGTATCGTTCATATTTCTATATATTTAAAGGTATTAGATAGCAAAGATAAGGGTAAAAAGACTTAAAATGACACTTCTAAATCTTTTATAGTTGATACACTACTTATTAGCGGTGTGTCATATTTGAAATGATTTCTTGAAATATAGAGGTTAAGATTGCAATACAGCCAGCAACTATGCTTTCTTTGAAACTGTGTTGCTGACTGTATTATATTAATTCTAAGAAGGAAATCAATAGATGTTTAAATTGACGTTTGGTGAGATTTCAATATTTTCTATTTTAATTTCTTTATTGGAAATAAAATCGAATGTACCTTTTCCATATAATCGTGTAGAAAAGTCTTGTTCGATACTGGAGTCACCATGTGATGCACCTAAAAGAACCTTTGCAGTAAAACTCATGTCCTTAAAGCTGAAAGTTTTGTTAGGTATATCGACATAAAAGTTATTAGGAGATATACTAATATCCCAATCTTCTACTCCATAGTTTCCTGGATTAGTATTATTGATTACATCATCCCAATAATTTAAATTAATTTGCAATTGTGTCAAAAGCTGACTTCTTATCTCTTCTAATTTCATAAATTAAATATTTTAAATTCATATCGGCAAATATATGCAAAAAATATTATTTTTCAAAAGGATAATTTCTTTTCAACGGCTTGCATATCCCTTAGTATCGTTTGGTCTAATACTTTCGCATAATGCTGCGTCATTCGGGTGGATGAATGCCCCAGCATTTTAGCCACGTTCGGCAGTGACACGTTGTAGCCAGTGCGATAACCGAAGCGAAACTGTGCCGGGCTGTGTGCGTGGTCAGGTTCTTTTTAATACCGCAAAGGTCGGCAATCTCTTTCAGGTAGCTGTTCATCTTCTGATTGCAGGGAACGGGCAACAAAGTTCCTTTATCCATGCAGTAGGGGTTATCCTTATACTTTTCAAGTATCTGTTTGGGAATGCTCAAAAGCGGGATGTTACAGAGGTTGTTTGTCTTTTCACGGGGTTTCACTATCCACAGGTTGCCGTTGCTGTCCTCTGAAACGTGTTCGGGGCGCAAGTTATACACGTCTATGAATGCCAGCCCGGTATATACGCAGAAGATAAAGACATCCCGTACCAGTTCCAGCCGTTCAATCCTGAACTCTTTCTGCCATATCCGGTTTATCTCGGCTTGGCTTAGGAACTGTTTGTTTACCTCCACCTCGTGAAACTTGATTCCGGCAAACGGGTTCTTTGTCAGCCACTCGTTGGCAATGGCAAGGTTTATCACTTTCTTAAAACATTTCATGTACCGGATAACGGTATTCTGTGCGCAATGCTTCTCCGTCTTTAGGTATAAATCGAATTTGCGTACCAGTTCCCCGTTTACCTCACGCAGTAACATATCATCTACCTTGTAATCCCGTTTAACCAGTTCCATGAGGTATTTAAGGCAATTGTCGTAACGTCTTACGGTGATGTCGGCATAGTCCGTCCCGATTAGCTTCCGGCAGTTGTCGTTGTGTTCCTTGAATACATTATACAATGTCTTGAAAGTCTCGTCCTTTCCCTGATAGCGGTTCACTATGGCACGTGCGGAGATAATCTTTCCCTCCAGTTCCAAGTCTTGGTAAATCTGATAGAATTTCACACGCAGGGCGTCAATGTAATGGTTTAGTTCCACGGAATTGCGGTCTTTGCCTGTCGATTTCTCTTTTTCCTGTGACCAAAGTGGGACTTTTACGCTCCGCTTTAGTTGAAGTTCCACGTATAGGCGGTCATAAGTGACACGCACACGCACGGGTGCTTCCCCGTTTTTTAACAGTTTGCTACGCTTGATGAAGAACAACACGCTGAATCTTTTTCTTTCCATACGGCTCAATTTTTAATGATACAAAGTTAGGAAATCGAACCGAGAACCCTGTTATGTAAAATAGTGCAACGTGCTGTAAAAGAATGAAGTAAATACCTCGCAGTGGAACATTTCGGGCTTTTAAAAACAGTCCCTTGAATAAGGACGTATGGTTTGCTTCAATCTCACTAATTTTGCCTATTCTTGGAAAAGAAAAATCCCTGAACTTCTTTGAAATTCAGGGATTTTTCTTTTCCAAGAATAGGTAAAATAAGTGGGATTATATTCCATTCAGAAGGTAAATAAACAAGGTAAAAATATTAAAGTTAACCCTCTAAAATTATTTTTCTCAAACAATGGAAAATCACGAAAAAAAGCAGTAGATTTGCGCCATTACAAAGTAGCAACATATTATGCGACATTTACTAACTGCTATATTTATACTTATTAGCTCGACCGCGCTTGCCTCCAATCTGACTCAAGCAGCAGATAGTCTTCTAGGTGTTTTAAAAAACACCCAATCTCCTGAACTGAGAATCCAAATATATAGAAACCTGGCAGACATCTATACAGAGAGTAATGAAGCCAGAACCTATCTATTGAAGATGTATCAAGAAGCATCAACAATCGATGACAGAAAGAGCATGTTAAACGCACTTGATGACATCCTGATTGCCGGAATTAACGATTACAATAAAGATACGGTAGCTAAATATACCGAACTCTTTGAAAAGATAGCAACAAAGGAAGAACTTAAATGTTTATTGCCTTTTTATCGTATGCGTACTTTCGATTCACGGTGCTACTCCGGAGAAAGAGATGAAGCTGTCAAAGAAGAAATAAGCTCCCAAAACTCAAAGATCAAAGCAAAAGAAGATATCTACAATCAAGTAGCATCAGCTTATAATATGGGCACAAGCTTCTATATGAGTGACCAATTTACAAAGGCAATTCCTTATTTGGATAAAGCCATGCAACTTGCAGAATCACTCCCTGAAAAAGATAAATATATCTATAAGAAGTTTATTACCTGGAGGGTATGCTTTACATATGCCCAGGCCGGAAAGAGCAAAGAGGCTGTAAAAATCATGGAACAGCTTATTAATATGGTAGAATATAAATATAAGACTGATTACCAAAAACAACGTCCATTCTATAATATTGACTTATATCTTCTTCAGTATTATTCATTTATGATTAGTAGCCTACCGGTTCTGACACTGGAGCAAGAAAAATCTTACTGGAGGCGTATTCAGGAAATTGGCAAAAGTTTGACTAATGACCTGGATAAATACAATTATTATCTTTGTGCCAATAACTACTATTCCAATAACCGCACAGAAAGAGATTTTCTCAAAGCCATAGCAGCTAATGACAGCCTTATTAAATTTGCTACAATACTGGCTCCACAGAATTTACCGGGATTATACAATATCAATTCTATGACTTATGAAGCCATCAAAGATTATCAGAATGCACTGAAATATCTAAAGATTTCGCATCAGATTCAAGACTCACTAAATACGGAAGCTACACACAAGCAACTCAATGAATTGCAGGTAAAGTATGATATGAATGCGCTCAATAATGAGAAGACTATGCTGGAAATTAAGAATAAGAAGACCATGCTCACTTCTCTCAGCATTTTATTGATAATTGTAATCACCATCTGTACCTATTTATATTTCTCGTGGAAAAAAGAGAAAAGGATGAAGATGGAATTGAAAGCCTTACATCTCAAAGCGCAGGAAAGCGAAAAGATGAAGCAATCGTTTATCAATTCCATTTGCCACGAGATACGTACTCCGCTCAACGCTATTGTCGGATTCTCCGATCTGATCATGAATGAAGAGATAGATGCGGAAATGAGAAAAGAGTTTCCGCCGGAGATTCAAAAGAATACAGTATTGTTGACAAGTCTCATTAACAGCATGTTGGAAGTTGCCAATCTGGATGTTTCAGAAGAAAAACTCCCATGCAAACCCATAGATATTAAGAATATCTGTGTACATGAAATGAAGCAGCTTAAGAAAAAGGAAGGTATAGAATATAAATTGGAGATTACAGAAGAGAGTATGATTATTCCAAGCAATGCTCAATACCTGACGCAGGTTATTGAACATTTACTGAGTAATGCCAATAAATTCACAGAAAAAGGCCAGATCACTTTAGGATATAGAGTAAATCAATCAAAAGAGGAAATCTCAATATATGTCAGCGATACCGGTTGCGGAATCCCGCAAGAGAAGCATGAAGAAGTATTCAATCGCTTCTCCAAGCTTGACACTTTTATGCCCGGAAATGGACTGGGATTGTATCTCTGCCGGCTCATCACAAAACGACTTGCCGGAGAGATAAAAATAGATCCTGCATATAAGGAAGGTACACGAATGATTGTTACTCTACCCATCAAATAGAGATACTGATCCTTATCGGTGCTGCTTCATTTTCAGGTATATGTAAGATTGTACACCCAAGAGAATCACAAACAGATACTCAGCCATCAGATATACCGGAAGGGTAGCAGTGAAACTATAACTCAACAGATACAGGTAAAACAGATAGAAAGCTATAGTGGATATCTGAAAAATAAATGCGATCCGGGTATTGCCTGTACCTGTAACTGCATTCATAAAGACATAGCCGGGCAGAGCAAATGTATAATTCAGTAACATTACAATAAACGGATAATAAGCAAGTTCGATCAACGCCACATTATCTGTATAGAATCCGACAATCTGCTTATTTAATAACATAGCAATAATTATCAGGGGAAAGCCAACTGCATATCCTAATCTGAGGATTTTACCACAAAGCCAGAACATGCTTTTCCCCTCTCCTGCACCAATCAGATTACTGACCAGCGAACCGGTAGTGGCTGCAAAAGAATTGACTATCACAAAGAAAACTGTAGAAATACTCCTGATAATATTGGATACAGCCAATTGTACTTCACCCAACCGTTCAATAGCCACAAAGAAGAGAAACCACGGAGCAACACTAATGAAAGCATGCATCATGCTCCATACAGATAAATGAAAAAGTGACTTTAATAGTTTCCCATCGTAAACAAGTCTTAACCCCCAATTCTCTTTATTCATTTGCAGGAAGACGTAGATAACCAATATCAATAAAGAACCGGCTTCAGCCAGTGAAGAAGCCATTGCCGCCCCTGAAATCCCCAAATTAAAACTGAAAATAAACAAGTAATTACATGGGATATTGATAAAAACTGCGAGAGTAGCTGCCCACGACAATACTCTCGTTTTCGTGATCCCAACAAAGAAAGCGCGAAATGCAAGAAACGGAAAAGAGAATAACAGGCCGAAACATCTCCACTCCAGATAGTCGACCGCAGCTTTATAAATCTCTGGAGAATGAATAAAATACTTCAGGATAACAGGTGACAACACATAGGAAGTAAGACTTAAGAATATGACCAATCCGCTCAGAAAGAATAGACCTTGGAAAAAGGTTTTTCCCGTTTCTTTGTATCTTTCCTCCCCGTTCCTACGGGCAATCATGACCTGCAAACCGAGACTGAAACCAAATCCCAGCATATAAATGGCCAGATAATAAACACTTGCAAGCGCAGAAGCTCCTAACTCCACTTCGCCCACATGTCCCAGAAAAATCGCATCAGTAATATTGATTAATTGCTCCATCAGAATGCTCATCATTACGGGAAAGTTGATGAGCCAGATTTGTTTATAGGTATAATTCATTATTCAACTAAAATAAACGCATGCCACACAACTATATACATAGCCGCATGCCACTCGATATAAAAAAATCAGATATGAAAACTCTGTGACGAACTACAGAAATCCGTCAAATAGCCGAATAGCTTTTATTGGAAGGTGCTATTCGTGGAGCGTAGCTATATACAGAGTTGGTGTTTCATAAGTTGAACAATCGTTTTATTTGAATTTCACGCAGCAAATATAGTAAAAATAATCAAATAGAGCTATTTTTAGACAAATGACCACTATTCTGTTTCCCAATTTCCTCTTACATTTGCTTTCAGACTAAATAATACAAATGACAATATGAAAAAAATCTTTCTCTTCTTATTTTTTATCGGATCACTTACCGGATGGCCAATGTCGATGAAAGGCCAGAATCATGAAACAGCCACTTTTAAGAATCCTATCATCTCCGGATTTCATCCCGATCCCAGTATCTGCCGGGTAGGAAACGACTATTACCTGGTAACTTCCAGCTTCGAATGGTTTCCCGGAATTCCTGTCTTCCACAGTAAAGACCTGATGCATTGGCAGCAAATAGGATATGTACTGAATCGTCCTTCGCAACTACAAATGAAAGACGGATTGAGGCATTCAAACGGACTATGGGCTCCTACCATCCGCTACCATCAGGGTAAGTTCTATGTCATTTGTACGGCTCAACAAGCCGGTGGTAATTTCTATGTCACTGCCGACAGGCCGGAAGGCCCTTATTCAGAACCTGTCTTTCTGACCGATGCTCCGGGTATCGACCCATCTCTCTTTTTTGATGAAGATGGCACTTGTTGGTATACGGGCTCCATCAATGACACACCGGAGCAGGACAAATACCAGAATGAAGACCGCATCTACCTGCAACAACTGATTTAAAACAAGGTAAACTTATCGGTGAGCGATACATTCTGACCAGCGGACATGCTATCAATGCTCCTTACTGCGAAGCTCCCCACATCTATAAAATCAACCATAAGTATTATCTGGTAGTTGCCGAAGGGGGTACTTGGGAAAATCATGCTGTAAGTGTATTTACTGCTGATAAAATAACCGGACCTTACACACCGGGATATACCAATCCGGTATTAACGCACCGGCACTTAGGAAAGAACATCGATATCACAACCATAGGGCATGCCGATTTGGTACAGACTCCTCAGGGAGATTGGTGGGCAGTAATGCTGGGAGTTCGCCCGCTCGAAGGTTATACCATGTTGGGACGTGAAACCTTTCTCACTCCCGTAAGCTTTCAGGATGGATGGCCTGTTTTCAATCCGGGAGTAGGACGTGTACTTGCTACTGAAAAAGCTACCGGATTAACCCCTGTAGTATTTAAGAAAGAACCGGTAAGAGACGAATTTGATGAGGGTTCATTGCGTTTCTGTTGGAACTTTCTGCGAACACCTTTTGAAAAATGGTATCAACTGGAAAATGGCAAGCTGATTATTAACGTACGTCCTAATTCCGTCAGTGAAGACACCAATCCTTCTCTGATAGCACGCCGCATTGAGCACTTCAATTTCACGGCACAACTAAGTATGGAGTTTAATCCACGCAAGCAAGAGGAAGCCGGCATGATTGTTTTACAAAATGGAAGCCATCATTATAAAGTCGTTCTTTGCAAAGACTCAAACCGCAATGTAATCAAATTAGTGAAAAGAGAAGGAGGAAAAGAAGAAACTGTAGCTAACATTCAATGGAAAACAAAGAAGTGTTTCATCAAACTTGTAGCAAAGGGATTGGATTATCAATTTTATATAGGCGATTCTGAAGAAAACATGCAGGCATTGGGCAGCAAACAAGACGCAAGTCTCAATAGCTCCAACAAAGCAGGTGGTTTTATAGGACCTTTCATCGGGATGTATGCCAGCAGCAACGGAGAAAAATCATCCAATAAAGCCTACTTTGACTTCTTTGAATATCAAAGTAATGAATAATCACGCATAACTTTAAAATATAAGGAAAATAACAAAAAAGCAGGATAGACATGCAAGGATAAACAGTTACTTGTTATACTTTTGCAATAAAGAACTATCCTGTATGAAACCAACCGACATTACAAGAGAGGAAATGTGGGCCAGACAGAATTTATCTGCTGCCGATATTGACTATAGCATCTGGGAGCGTGATAAATTAATGCTCCACCAGATGTCTCGCCTTAACCAGAGCTGTACCTTTGTGGTGGATGTATATAAGTTCAGATATGCCTTTGCCTCCTCTAACTTTGTGGACTTACTGGGGTATGACAGCCATAAGATAGCTACATTGGAGAGACAGGGAGATTATCTGGAATCTCGCATCCACCCCGATGACCAACAACAATTGCAAGCCTTGCAGATTCGGTTAAGTCAATTCATTTATAGTCTGCCTCCGGAGCAGAGGAATGATTATTCCAATATCTACAGTTACCGGGTACGAAATGCCAGACAGCAGTATGTACGGGTTATCAGCAGGCAACGAGTTTTAGAAAAAGACAGTACCGGGAAAGCATGGCTCATACTCGGGAGTATGGATATCGCACCGAATCAAAAAGATTCGGATCAGGTATATTGTACTGTATTAAACCTAAAGAATGGACAGACTTTCTCCCCTACCTTACTTGCTACTCCACAAATCCATTTGACACAGCGTGAACTGGAGATTTACGGCTTATCCAAAAGGGGTTGTTGAGTAAAGAAATAGCTCATAATCTCTGCATCAGTATTCATACGGTTCATATTCACCGGCAAAACCTACTGCATAAATTAGGAGTTCAAAATTCGATAGAGGCTATCAATGCAGGATTGGAGTTTGGGTTACTAATCTAACCCGAAAGGAATACTTAGTTTACGGCATCCAAGTCATAACGCCTGTAACCGGGTGTTGGATTCTCCATTCCATGAATTCCTCATAACTGCGTATGCCATCGCGGATAACAGCCATATAATATTCTATTCCCATAATCTTTTCAGATTCAGGCGTCTCATATTTCAGTTTTAAAATAGCATACTTTGTTTCCTCAGTCAGAACAGCAGAAAGCCGTTCAGCAAACTTTTCAAAATAGCCGTCATACCGGGAACCTTCCAGAATATGAATCATATCAATCTGCCAAAGCTCATTATCCGCATCCCGATACCAAGCATGCCACTCCACACATTCCGCCTCAGTATCCAACAGATTCTTATGTTCCATCTTCATAAAAGATTTATTCTCTGTCAATTTTACCATTGCCTGAAAACTGTCAGACAAACTAAACTGTGGGGTATAAATATGAAAATCAATATCCAGATGTTTCATCAGTAACCCCGTATTCAAGGAACCTACGAGATTTACTCTGGCACCCACACTTTCCCAAGCCGGGATGATTTTTGTGTCTTCTATTATTTTCCAAGCTTTCTGCTGATTTCGCCTGGCAAGATCAAGGATATCCATATTTTTTCTTTTGAAATGACTTGCAAATGTAGAAAAAAGGATGGATATATAGCTATAAATAGCTATTTAATAATCTGACAATTTGGACTAACTTTGCCACCCTTTCTAAACTTTTCAGCTAAAAAATTAAAAGAACTATGACATTTTATCAAACAGAGCAACAAGAAAAAGTACACTTGCAACAAGTCATCAGTATCATAAATGATACGATTCATAACACTGATACTTCGGTCAAAGAACATGTAGAAACCTTACAGGAATATAAAGATTATATCTGGTCGAACAAAGATATCGATCCTCATGAAATCCGTTCTATGCGCGAGAGTATCCTCAATCATTTTGCACTGGGTGAAAGTGTGATTGATAAACGCAAGCGGCTGGGCAGGATACTGGACATTCCTTATTTCGGAAGGATAGATTTTAAAGAAAAGAAAAACGGTGCCAACATTCTACCTATTTATATAGGTATATACACATTTTACGATTCTCAAAGCAAGATGAATCTGATATACGACTGGCGGGCTCCCATCTCCAGTATGTTCTACGATTATGAACTGGGAGAAGCAACTTACACCTCCCCCGCCGGTGAAATCAGTGGAAATGTTTCGCTCAAACGTCAGTATCGAATCCGCAAAGGAAAAATGGAGTACATGATAGAAAGTTCGTTGACGGTTCACGATGAAATTCTTCAAAAAGAACTCAGCAGTAATGCAGACGATAAAATGAAGAATATCGTTACTACCATCCAGCGGGAGCAGAACCGGATTATTCGCAATGAGGAAGCCCATATATTGATTATCCAGGGAGTTGCCGGATCGGGCAAAACGTCCATTGCTTTACATCGCATCGCTTACCTGCTCTATACACTGAAAGGGGATATATCTTCAAAAGACATACTGATAATCTCGCCTAATAAGGTTTTTGGCGATTACATCTCGAATGTCCTTCCCGAGTTAGGAGAAGAAAGTGTGCCTGAAACCAGTATGGAACAGATTCTTTCGGGAATTCTTGAAAACAAATACAAATACCAGAGCTTCTTTGAACAGGTAACGGAATTACTAGGGAAAACAACTCAGAGTTTTATAGAACGGATAAAATATAAATCCTCTTTCGAATTCATTTCACAGCTTGACAAGTTTATTCTCTATATGGAAAATAACTGTTTCAAAGCTACAGATGTAAAACTCACCAGGCACATCACTATTCCGGCTGAATATATTGAAGAGCAATTCAGACGCTTCAACCGTTATCCCATGCGTCAACGATTCGAGGCAATGACGGATTATATCCTGGAAATGATGAAAGTACAATACTACTTTACGGTTACCACCGCCGACAGGAATCTGTTGAAGAAAGAAATAAAGAAAATGTTTGCAGGCAACAATGATCTTCAAGTTTATAAAGAGTTCTTTGAATGGATTGGGAAACCCGAATTATTCAAATTACGGAAAAACAGAATACTGGAATATACTGACCTGGCCCCTTTAGCCTATTTACATCTGGCTTTAGATGGGAATATTACCCAATGCCGTGTCAAGCATCTTTTGATAGACGAGATGCAGGATTACTCTCCGATTCAGTACAAAGTTATCCAGAAACTTTATCCCTGCCGGAAAACAATTCTTGGAGATGCCTCCCAGTCTGTCAATCCTTATGGTTCGTCAACTGCCGGGATGATCAGAAAAGCATTCACTATGGGCGAAGTAATGAAGCTCTGCAAAAGTTACCGTTCTACATTTGAGATTACGGATTTTGCACAAAAAATTCAAACGAATAATGAATTGGAGCCCGTCATACGACATGGTGAATTCCCTTCAGTCCTACGATTCGAAAATACAGAAAAGGAAAACTCCGGTATTATCGACCTGATTTCATCCTTCAAACAATCCGGTTATAAGTCACTCGGAATAGTCTGTAAAACTGAAGCACAAGCGAAAGAGCTGGCAGAAAGTCTACAGACATATACTACCGAAGTTTATTTTCTATCCAATCAAAGTTCCGCTTTTGTGAAGGGTATCATCGTTACCTCATCTCACATGGCAAAAGGATTGGAATTTGATGAAGTTATCATTCCTTACGTCAATGACAAAAACTATAACTCAGCCATTGATAAAAGTATGCTCTATGTGGCCGTAACAAGGGCAATGCATAAATTGACACTAACTTACAATGGGAAACTGAGTGAATTCGTTCCTGCTTTTAAACTTTAAAAAAGAAATTTATTCCAGTTTCTTTCCAGATTCTCCTTCTATATTTGCAATATCATAATAAACCAAAGTATTAATTATTAAAAATAGAAGAATATGAAAAAGTTAGTTTTGTTATTAGTATGTATGTTCACGATGCACACAATGGTTATGGCGGATAATGATAAACCCATCCAAGTCAATCAACTCCCAGCAAAGGCTCAGACTTTCCTCAACACTTATTTTAAAGATCACAAAGTAGCATTGGCGAAACAAGAAACGGAATTGTTCTACAAGAGTTACGATGTAGTCTTCACCAATGGAGAAAAAGTTGAATTCGATAAGGCGGGAGAATGGACAGAAGTTAAATGCCAGCAGAGTGAAGTTCCTGCACAAATCATCCCGGAAGCTATCCGCACTTATGTAAAGACTAACTATCCGGATGCTAAGATCATACAGATAGAGAAAGATAAGAAAGAATATGAAGTGAAGCTGTCTAACCGTTGGGAAATCAAGTTCGATTCGAAGATGCGGGTAATTGATATCGATGACTAAATAAAACAGAGTTATCTGCGAGAAGTCGCACAAACGAAAATATTTTTGTTACATTTGCAGCCGATTAACAAAAATAATACCGGCTATCGGTTCAATACCGATAGCCCAATATCATGAGGAAAAGACGACTTTATAGAACGACTATACGCTTCCGGAAATGGAGCCGGAAAGCCTATGCTGCATTTGCCAGTCTGGGCCGTTGTGTCACTATTGGTTGTCTGCCCAAAAATGTGGCAGATTGTTCTCTCTCCAAACAAAATTCCGGAACATCGGCCGGCCGCAAAAGCGGCGGACAAAATCTGGAAGATACAGATAACGGTAAAGGACAGGAAACGGATATAGGCATACCGTTGGGCTGTGAAAACGGATTGGGGACAATGCTTGAAATCTTCGGTTTCAAGGAATTGCTGCCTGTATTGTGTCCGACTACCATCGGTCCTGAAGGGAAAAAAGATATAAACACTATTATAAATAAGAGTGGAACACAAATGACGCCGAACATGCAAATGCTGTTTTCAGATTTGCACGACCCGCGTCATTTGTGTTTTGTATTCTCCTAAAACAACGTAAGAATATGACAGTAGAAGAATTGAAAAACAAAGTACTGCAAGATGTACCCATCACACAGGCAGAAGCAGAATGGCTGGCTACACAGCCGGATAAGGAAGGCCTTTATGAAGCGGCACACGAGATCACGACTGCACGGGCATCACAGGAATTTGATATGTGCTCCATCATTAATGCAAAATCCGGCCGCTGCCCTGAGAATTGCAGATGGTGCGCCCAATCATCACACTATAAGACAAAAGCGGATGTTTACGATCTGGTGGATAAGGAGGAATGCCTGCGTCATGCACTACACAACGAATCACAAGGCGTGGCACGCTTCTCATTGGTAACCAGTGGACGGAAACCTTCAGGAAAGAATATGGAAAAACTGTGTGAAGCAGCACGCTTATGAGGCAAAAAAGTTCCATTCAACTCTGTGCTTCACTGGGATTACTGAACGAAGACGAACTACGTGCTTTGTATACAGCAGGTGTGACGCGCTACCATTGTAATTTGGAAACTGCCCCAAGCCACTTCCCTACCCTGTGCAGCACACATACGCAGGAAGAAAAACTACAGACACTGGCAGCCGCCCGCCGCGTAGGAATGGATATCTGTTGCGGCGGTATCATCGGTATGGGAGAGACAACTGAACAACGAATTGAATTTGCCTTTACATTGAGAGATTTGAAAGTACTTTCCATTCCCCTGAATCTGTTGCAACCCATCCCGGGAACACCGCTGGAAAACCAAACTCAACTGACAGAAGAAGAAGTGCTGACCACCATTGCTTTGTTCCGTTTCATCAATCCGACAGCTTATCTACGCTTTGCAGGCGGACGTTCTCAGTTGACAAAAGAAGCTGTGAAAAAATCCTTGTACATAGGTGTGAACTCCGCCATCGTGGGAGATTTGCTGACTACTCTCGGATCAAAAGTTTCGGAAGACAAAGCGCTGATAGAAGATGCGGGATATCGTTTCAGCGACTCACAATTCGACAGGGAACATTTATGGCATCCTTATACATCGACCACTAACCCGCTCCCTGTATATAAAGTGAAACGCGGAGACGGGGCAACCATTACACTGGAAAACGGACAGGTGCTCATAGAAGGCATGTCTTCCTGGTGGTGCATGGTGCACGGATATAATAACCCGGTACTGAATCAGGCTCTCCGGGAGCAAACGGAAAAGATGTCGCACGTCATGTTCGGCGGACTGACACATGACCCGGCTATAGAACTGGGTAAATTGCTGTTGCCACTTGTACCGCCATCCATGCAAAAGATATTTTATGCAGATTCAGGTTCGGTAGCTGTGGAGGTAGCTATGAAAATGGCTGTACAGTATTGGTACGCCATGAGCCAGTCAGCTCCGGATCGGGCACATCTGGCTAAAAAAAGTAATTTTGTGACCATTCGGCGCGGTTATCACGGAGATACCTGGAATGCAATGTCCGTATGCGATCCCGTAACTGGAATGCATTCCCTGTTCGGTTCAGCATTACCGGTACGGTACTTTTCTTCGCGTCCGCAATCACGGTTCGATGGTGACTGGGATGCGGATGATGCACTGGAACTGCTGGACATTATAGAAAAACATCATGAGGAACTGGCAGCACTGATTCTGGAACCCATCGTTCAGGGTGCAGGTGGCATGTGGTTCTATCATCCGCAATTCTTGCGGGAAGCGGCCAGAATATGCAAGGAATATAATATATTACTGATCTTTGATGAAATAGCCACTGGATTCGGGCGTACAGGCAAGATGTTTGCTTGGGAATATGCAGGCGTGGAACCGGATATTATGTGCATAGGAAAAGCACTGACAGGAGGATACATGACCCTGTCTGCAGTGCTGACCACGAATGAAGTAGCGGATGCGATTTCTAATCATGCACCGGGAGCTTTCATGCACGGCCCCACATTTATGGGAAACCCACTGGCATGTGCAGTGGCATGCGCCTCCATACGCTTGCTGACTTCACCCGAATATGACTGGCTGGGAAAAGTGAGTCGCATTGAAGAACAGTTGTGGCGTGAACTGGAACCAGCACTACTACTTCCGCAGGTAGCAGATGTCCGTGTATTGGGTGCCATCGGAGTGATTGAAGTACAAGACCCGGTGGACATGGCCTGGATGCAGAAACGATTTGTGGAAGAAGGCATTTGGGTACGCCCCTTTGGAAAACTGGTATACATCATGCCACCGTTTATCATAGAACCGGAGCAGTTGACAAAGCTGACAAGTGGATTGTTGAAGATTATAGGAGAAATGGAATGAGTATAATAGAGCAAATGCAGCAGGAGCTGCAAGAACTGAAAGAGAGCAGTAATCTGCGGACATTGCCCGACCTGATCCATGAAGGACGGGATGTCATCGCAAACGGACAGCGAATGCTAAATCTTTCCTCTAATGATTATCTGGGACTGGCTGCAAACCGGACCTTGCGGGAAGAGTTTCTACAAGAACTGACAGCCGACAGTTTTTTTCCAACATCTTCCTCATCACGTCTATTAACAGGTAACTTCACCATCTATGAGGAACTGGAACAGACGCTCGCAGAACTCTTCGGAACTGAAGCAGCCCTGGTTTTCAACAGTGGTTATCACGCTAATACAGGTATTCTACCTGCCGTGAGCGATGCACAGACTCTGATACTGGCAGATAAACTGGTACACGCAAGCCTGATTGACGGCATTCGACTTTCGACAGCAAAATGTATCCGTTACCGGCACAATGATCTGAAACAACTGGAACGACTATTGGCTGAAAATCATGCGGTATACAGACAGGTGATTATTGTCACCGAAAGCATTTTCAGCATGGACGGAGATATAGCCGATCTGAAAGAACTGGTACGACTGAAACATATGTATGAGAATGTGTTACTCTACGTGGATGAAGCACACGCTTTCGGAGCGCGGGGTGAACAAGGACTGGGTTGCGCTGAAGAAGCCGGATGTATTCGGGAGATTGATTTTCTGGTAGGGACTTTTGGTAAAGCAGCCGCATCAGCCGGAGCATATATCGTTTGCCGGCGCACCATCCGGGAGTATCTGGTAAACAGGATGCGGACACTTATTTTTACAACAGCTCTTCCTCCGGTAAATATCGCATGGACTTTGTTTGTGGTGCGGCGATTGACCGGATTCAGGGAGCGAAGAATACACTTAAAAAATATCAGCAATATCCTTCGCGAAGCTCTAAAAGAAAAAGGATATACTTGTCCGAGTGGCAGTTATATAGTACCGATGATTGTAGGGAAAAGCTCAGACACGATTCTGAGGGCGGAAGAGTTACAGCGATATGGGTTTTATGCCTTGCCGGTACGGCCTCCTACGGTTCCGGAGGGGACATCACGCATTCGTTTTTCGTTGACGGCGGAGATAAGGGAAGAAGAAATCAGGGAATTGATAAAAATAATTATATAGATACGCGGACAACGCGGATGAAACGGACGAACACGGATTTTGATTTTTATCCGCGTACCTTCTAAAAAACATACAGGATTATGAAACAAGTTTATATAATAAAAGGCGGGCGTCGCCGACTCTTACTATTCTTTGCAGGATGGGGAGCCGATGAAACACCATTCAAAGATTATCAACCTGCGGACAGTGATTATATGCTCTGTTACGATTACCGGACACTGGATTTTGATGCTTCATTGCTGAAAGGATATCAGGAGATCAATGTAATCGGTTGGTCAATGGGAGTATGGGCGGCATCTCGGGTTATGGAGAAATTACAGGAAACAGATACATCTCTCATAATCAAAAATAGTATAGCCATTAACGGCACTCCCTATCCTATTGATGATACGTGTGGCATTCCATCCGTTATTTATCACGGAACGCTGGAAGGGTTGACAGGTCCTTCCCTGAATAAGTTTCTAAGAAGGATGTGCTTCAACGGAGAGGCATTCAAAGAGTTTCTGAATATTACTCCCAGACGACCATTGGAAGAACTGAAAGAAGAACTGGCAGAAATAGAACGCATGTATCTCGCACAACCTGCCATCTCGTTCCATTGGCAACAAGCAGTAGTAGGAAGTAACGACCGCATCATTCCACCTGACAATCAACTGAATGCCTGGCGTAAAGAAGAAGAGAATAACCGGAAAAAGATACGGGTACATTATACGGAAGATGCTCATTATCAAGTTGAACTGTTCCGATACTATTTGCAGGATATATGGACAAAAGATTGATTGCAGAACGATTTGCCCGTGCACGGGATACCTACTCACGCGAAGCACGGGTACAACAACAGGTAGCCGAGAAAATGTTACAGCTACTGACAGAGCATACTTCCCTCTTTCATCGTATCGTGGAATTTGGATGTGGTACAGGCAGTTATTCCAGATTATTGTTGGACAAACTGCAACCGGAAAGTTTGCTGCTGAATGATCTATGTCCGGAAATGAGAGAGTGTCTTGCTGATTTGCTTCCACAAAATATGGTGCAATTCATTCCCGGAGATGCCGAAGCTCTGGACTTTCCCGAAGGAACGGATTTAATTACTTCCTGTTCTACCCTGCAATGGTTCAATGATCCGGAGGCATTCTTCGCCCGTTGTCATCGTTTCCTATCGGAAGACGGTTATCTGGCTTTCAGTACCTTTGGCGCTGAAAATATGCGCGAAATCCATACACTCACCGGACATGGGCTTGAGTATCTGCAGATAGAAACGTTGAAAGAACTGCTTGCTCCTCATTTTGAGACTGTATACGCGGAAGAGGAAATAGTTTCTCTCCCCTTTAATACTCCACTTCAGGTATTGCAACATCTGAAAGAAACCGGAGTAACAGGAACGGAAAAGAAAGTATGGACACGAGGACGGCTACAGACCTTCTGCAACGGATATACCGAGCAGTTCAGTCGGGAAGATGGAAACGTCACTCTGACGTACCATCCTATTTATATTGTCACACGAAAGAAAAACAAATAAAGCAATGGAAAACAATGTCTATTTTATCAGTGGTATCGACACAGATGCCGGAAAATCTTATTGTACAGCTTATTATGCCTGTGAATTGATTCGCAGCGGTAAACGCGTTATCACGCAGAAATTCATCCAAACAGGCAACAGCGGTCATTCTGAAGATATAGACCTGCATCGCCGTCTCATGGGAATTGGCATGACAGAAGAAGACCGTGAAGGATTAACCATGCCTGAGATCTTCTCTTATCCTTGTTCTCCCCATCTGGCAGCACGCATTGACAACCGCCCCATTGATTTCGGGAAGATAGAAGGGGCCACGCAAGAACTTGCCCGACGCTATGATGTGGTACTTGTAGAAGGTGCAGGCGGACTAATGGTGCCACTGACCGAGGATTACCTGACGATTGATTATATTGCAGAAAAGCAGTATCCGCTGGTATTCGTGACTTCCGGGAAACTGGGAAGTATCAATCATACATTGCTGAGCTTTGAAGCAATCCGTAACAGAGGAATTCAGCTGGACACGGTATTGTACAATCTCTATCCTACCGTGGAAGATACTACGATACAGGAGGATACGATGCAATATATCCACCGGTATCTGGATAAGTACTTTCCGGGAAGTAAGTTTATAGTGGTACCCGTAATGTAGCTCGTAGCTTGTGTAGCTTGTAACTCGTAGCTTGTTATTTCCTAAACTTGCGCGTATAATCATATTTTTTGTGTACATTTGCAACACAAAAAACGTCATACGACCACATGGAAACATTAACATTCAATACTACAGAACAAGCATTACTTGCCGCTGTCGGTATCCTTTTCCTGATTCAACTCCTTTATTACTTTTGTCTTTATAATCGTATACATATCCGTAGCCGTGCCGTAAAGCGAAGTGATATACATTTTTCACAGGAATTACCACCCTTATCGGTCATTATCTATGCCCGTGAAGAAGTGGAAAATCTGCGCCGGAATCTGACTGCAGTATTGGAACAGGATTATCCGCAATTTGAAGTTATCGTCATCAACGATGGCAATACGGATGAAAGTGAAGATTACCTGACGCTGCAAGGAGAAAAGTATCCGAACCTGTATCATAGTTTCGTTCCAAGCTCTTCACGCTATATCAGTCGCAAGAAGCTGGCCATCACTCTTGGAATAAAAGCAAGTAAATACGACTGGCTTGTGTTTACCGAAGCAAACTGCCTTCCCGAAAGTGACCAATGGTTGCGTACCATGGCACGTAATTTTACCTCGCGTACACAAATCGTATTGGTTATAGTGGATATGAACGTGGAAAAGGCTGGCTGCACAAACGGGCATCTTTCGACAATCTGTTCACTTCCATGCGCTATCTGGGCTATGCATTAGCCGGAAAGCCTTATATGGGAATCGGTCGCAACATGGCCTACCGGAAAGAGCTATTCTATGCCCAGAAAGGCTTTTCAGCACACCTGAATCTGCAACGCGGGGATGATGATTTATTTATCAATAAAACAGCTACCTCAGAGAATACACGAGTAGAAACAGATGCAAATGCTATTGTACGTGTGCAACCCGTTTTCCGCGCCAAAGACTGGTGGGAAGAGAAAATCAGCTATATGGCTACAGCGCACTTTTATAGGGGAATACAGCGTAATTTATCCGGCTTTGAAACAACTACCCGTTTACTGTTTCATGCAGCATGGATAGCTACTCTGGTGATTGGAATACTGAACTTTCACTGGTTAGTAGCAGGTATTGCATTTCTGATGTTTGCCTTACGATATACTATGCAAGCTTTGATTATCAATAAGACAGCAAAAGATCTCGGAGAAAAACGGCGTTACTTCTTTACTCTTCCGGTATTCGATATTTTACAGCCAATGCAATCACTTCGCTGGAAGCTTTATTGCCAGTTCAGAAAGAGAAATGATTTCCTAAGAAGATAACATTTTCCAATGCCACACCTCATCGTCCCAAATGCCACATCTCAATAGAACAAATGCCACACTTTATCACCCACGAAGTGTGGCATTTCACTTGTTAAGGTGTGGCATTTGGGACGATGAAATGTGGCATTTCTATTCGTATCTCATAGAATTGGCAGGATGGATACGTGTAATCAGGAAAGAAGGTCCTAAAAGCATCAGAACGGATGCCAGTAAAGTGCCAATATTCAGTAATAAGAACAACAGGATACTGAAAGATACAGGAACAGTATCCATATAATACGTTTCAGGGTCAAGCTTAAAGATTCCAAACCACTTTTGCAGGAAATAGAATGCCAATCCGATAGCATTGCCCCATAGCATACCTTTTCCGATAAGAAAGACTGAGAACCAAAGGAATACCTTGCGTATGGTGGTATTGTTAGCACCAAGAGACTTCAGCACACCAATCATGGAAGTACGCTCAATGATGATAATCAATAAACCGGATACCATGGTAAAACCTGCTACGCCAGCCATCAATATCAATATTACCCAGATATTCACATCCAGAATACTGAGCCAAGAAAATATCTGAGGATTCAGTTGCTCCACGTTGCGCACGCAATAATCTTCTCCGTACTTATCCTCTATTCCATTCAGATCAGCAGCAATCTGATAGGTAGTTTCCTCAAGACGATCATAATCGCGTACCTGTAGTTCTGCACCACTCACCTGCCCCGGCTCCCAGTTATTAAGACGATTTACGAGATATAAATCTGTAAGGAGAAAGAGGTTATCGTATTCCGAGAAATTAGTCTGATAGATTCCCACAACCTGCAACCGGCGGGCACGGATATCATCCTGTATATAATAGGTATCTATCTTATCTCCGAGTTTCAATCTTAACTTTGTAGCAAGTGCCTTAGAAATGACGACCCGATTGGAAGAAGCTGTATCACTGAACTGTGGTAACTCTCCTTCCAACAGATGTTCACGGAAGAAGGCAGAATCAAACTCTGGTCCTACCCCTTTCAGAACCATACCCTGAAAATCTTCGGCGGTCTTCACCATACCCGGTTTAGTGGAATAGCGTTGTACATGCTTTATCTCAGGATATTCGGAAAGAATAGAGATAACACTATCATTCACCACCACAGGACGCGTTTCATAGGAACGTGCAGCATCCGAATTCGTAATCTGAATGTCCGAACCGAAACCTATGACTTTACCACGCACTTCGCTCTTGAACCCCACAATCACCGACACCGTAATAATCATCACTGCCAGACCGATAGCAACACCTATCAGGGCAATGAGCACGGCAGGACGTGAAACTTGCTTTCCAGCATCTCTGTCGCGGTAAATACGTCGGGCCAAAAACAACGGCAGGCTCATAGGGTTAATTAAAAAATAAAGTGATAGAGTAATAGAGCGATAGGGTGATATTTACCACCTTATCACATTATTCCGTTCTTCCCGGATATGCCTCCAATGCCTTTGACAAGACAAAAAGCGCACGGGTCAGATCTTCCTTCTTCAACACATAAGCTATACGCACTTCATTCCGACCGGAACCAGGGGTAGTATAAAAGCCGGAAGCAGGTGCCATGAATACGGTTTGTCCTTCATATTCAAAATCGGAAAGACACCAGGCACAGAACTTATCGGAATCATCTACCGGAAGTTTGGCTACTGTATAGAATGCTCCCATAGGAATAGGCGAATACACACCGGGAATACGGTTTAGTCCGTCTATCAGGCATTTACGGCGTTCTACATATTCATCATACGTATCACGCAAGTAATCTTCATCGGCATCCAAAGAAGCTTCGGCAGCAATCTGACCAATCAACGGAGGACTGAGACGTGCCTGACAGAACTTCATTACAGCACTACGAATTTCCGCATTCTTCGTAATCAAAGCTCCGATACGGATACCACACTCCGAGTAACGCTTGGATACGGAGTCTATTAATACTACATTATCTTCGATACCTTCCAGATGGCAGGCAGAAATATAAGGAGAACCTGTATAAATGAATTCACGATACACCTCATCGGAGAAGAGGAACAAATCATACTTCTTTACGAGATCACGTATCTGATTCATTTCGCGACGGGTATAAAGGTAACCAGTCGGATTATTAGGATTACAGATCAGGATAGCTCTGGTACGCTCATTAATCAGTTCTTCAAACTTTTCTACTTTAGGAAGTGAAAACCTTCTTCTATCGTAGTGGCTATAGTACGAATCTTGGCACCGGCAGAAATAGCAAACGCCATATAATTGGCATAAGCCGGTTCGGGAACAATAATCTCGTCACCCGGATTAAGACACGCTAAGAAAGAAAACAATACAGTTCTGAACCACCAGAAGTAATGATGATATCATCTGCCGTCAGCTTGATGTTGAACTTATCATAATAGCCCACCAGTTTTTCACGGTAACTACGATATCCGGCACTGGGGCTATATTCCAGAACTTTCCGGTCGATATTGCGTATAGCATCAATCGCGACTTGCGGCGTGGGCAGGTCGGGTTGTCCGATGTTCAGGTGGAATACGTGCACTCCCCTTTGCTTGGCTGCATCAGCCAGAGGAGCCAGTTTTCTGATAGGAGACGCGGGCATCTCCGTTCCGCGAATAGATATTGCTGGCATGTCTAAGTATTTACAATTTGACAAATAAATGTTAACGATTGGCGATACACTTTCATATATATGCAATCAAAGGTGCAAAAGTAACACTTTATTTGAAATGACGGGAAAGCATTGGCAAAAAAGTTTAAAAACACTAGCTATGACTTAAAAGATAGTGATTGTATCAAAAGAAATTGTACCTTTGATTATTCTCAAATCGTAAATCGTATACAATGCCATGGTATTAAACCTGATAACATTTGCATCTTTGCTTCATAAGCAAGCATCCATTCTCGGCTCCCACGAACTTATCTTAAACGAACTGGAGAAATATTTCACTGTAAATATTGTAGAATATCAAAACATCAACAAACTCACAAAAGACGATTTCAGCCTGCTTTTCATTGCTACCGGCGGTGTAGAACGGTTGGTTATCCAACACTTCGAGTCTCTACCCCGCCCTGCTATCTTACTGGCGGATGGTATGCAAAACTCGCTTGCCGCTGCCCTCGAAATTTCGTCCTGGTTACGTGGCCGGGGTATGAAAAGTGAAATTCTGCACGGAGAGCTACCCGAAATCATCAAGCGTATCTTTGTACTATACAGCAACTTCAAAGCTCAACGAGCACTCTCAGGATCGCGTATCGGCGTAATAGGTGCTCCTTCTTCCTGGCTCGTTTCCAGCAATGTAGATTACCTCCTCTCCAAACGACGTTGGGGAATTGAATACACTGACATATCACTGGATCGTGTTTATAAGTACTACAATCAAATAACGGATGATGAAGTAGGCGAAGCCTGTGCAGCCTTTGCAGGTAAAGCACTTGCCTGCCGAGAAGCAAGTCCGGAAGATCTGATAAAGGCAATGCGTCTGTATCGTGCCATAAAGCGGATTGTGGAGGAAGAAAAACTGAGCGCACTCACCCTAAGTTGCTTTAAGCTGATAGAACAAACCGGAACCACCGGATGCCTTGCTCTTTCTCTATTGAATGACGATGGCATCATTGCCGGATGCGAAGGTGACCTGCAATCTATCTTTACCCAACTTGCCGTAAAAGTACTGACCGGCAAAGCTTCTTTCATGGCAAACCCTTCCATGATCAATGCGCGTACCAACGAAATTGTACTTGCACACTGCACTGTGGGTATTGCACAAACGGAACAATACATCATTCGCAACCACTTTGAAACTGAAATAGGTATCGGTATTCAGGGAATCCTGCCTACAGGGCACGTAACAATAGTGAAATGTGGCGGAGAATGTCTGGACGAGTATTACCTGAGCACGGGCACACTAACCGAAAACACTAACTACATCAACATGTGCCGCACACAAGTACGCATAAAAATGGATACACCTGCAGAATATTTCCTCAAAAATCCATTGGGAAACCACCACATCTTAATACAGGGGAATTACGAAATACTGCTGGATGAATTCCTGCAAGCTAACGGATGCAAAAGAGTTGAATAATACTATTCATTATAATCGGGTACACGTACTGTAAAGCGTGTACCTTCTCCTAATTCTGAAGATACATTTATTTCTCCTCTGAAACGCTCTACAATAGTCTGGCAGATGCTCAATCCCAGACCAGCACCCTGTGTAAAGCTATCTACCTTATAAAAACGTTCGAATATACGTCGCTGGTTTTCTTCCGAAATACCGCTTCCGGTATCTTCTACAAAGAAGATCGTATAACCTGGTTCTTCTGTAAGGAAACCGAAGGTTATTGAGCCTTGAGTCGTAAATTTCTTGGCATTGTTAATGAAGTTATTGATCACCTGTTTCAGGCGGACAGAATCCGTTACTATGGATTTACTTTCTTCGGGCAATTTCATGACTAGCTCTACACCCGAAGGCATACTCAGACGCTGAGAATCATAGATCTGCTGCATTACAAACGTAAGGTTGTATCCGGCAAAACGGAAGTCCATTGAACCGGACTCAATGCGAGACAGATCAAGAATGTCATTAATCAATGCCAACAATAAAGTACAGTTCGTATTGATTGTATCTACAAACTGTTTTACT
>ERZ791618.354-NODE-354-length-24400-cov-3.037913_pt1 | contig 24400 bp, 26 predicted proteins | sample MGYA00510059_ERZ791618 | MGnify/ENA primary metagenome ERZ791618 (study PRJEB30046, sample SAMN00715159) | human gut metagenome | study: EMG produced TPA metagenomics assembly of the A metagenome-wide association study of gut microbiota in type 2...
CACGGGCAGGGCATTTGCGAGCAGGCTGAAAGATTTGAAGGATTTTTCAAGGTACTCTATATAGAGTATTATGAACGACCATATCTCACTGAAAAAAGTAAGATATCTTCGTGGAACATGTACGTGGTGTTACTTTGCTCGGAAACATATCTTACTTTGTCCACGAAGATATCTTACTTTTCTTTACAACAATACAGACCTCATTGCCGCCAAGCTAAAACAATAATACCAAAGCTTATCGCCAACCGAGGTGCCTCTAAACCGTTATCTCTGTTTCAAAGGCACATATTCCAGTTCTTCCAACACATTCTTGTATGCCGGACGAATAATGCGTTTTCCTTCAAAATTCAGCTCCTCATTGCGGTGTGCGCACCACCCCACGATACGAGCCATCGCAAACAAAGGTGTAAATATTTCCTGTGGCAGACCAATCATTTCATATACGAAACCTGAATAGAAATCGATATTACTGGACACCGTCTTGCCGTTATTCTTAATCTTTCCGAACATAGCGATGGCACGTTCTTCCAACAATTCCAGGAAAGCAAATTCTTCTTCCTTGCCTTTTTCTTTTGCCAAATCACGAGCCAATTCTTTCAACAAGATGGCACGAGGATCGGATATCGTATAGACCGCATGACCGATACCATAAATCAGACCGGACTTATCATACGCTTCCTTATTCAACATACGGGTAAAGTAAGTATCAATTTCGTCCACATTGGTCCAATCCTTGATATTTTCCTGCAAATGATGGAACATATCCGCCACCTGGATATTTGCCCCTCCATGAAGCGGACCTTTCAACGAGCCGATACCTGCGGCGATGGCCGAATAAGTATCCGTACGGCTGGACGAAACTACACGGACGGTAAAAGTAGAGTTATTACCACCTCCGTGTTCAGCCTGAAGTACCAACAGCAAATCAAGCGTGCGCGCATCAAGTTCCGTATAATCCTTTTTCAACATATACAGGAAGTTTTCTGCGATAGACAGTTTTTCACGCGGATGACGGATATGCAACGAACGACCATACGTGGCATGGCGCAACATGTTATAAGCGTATGCAATAATGGTCGGGAATTTGGATATCAAGTCAATACTCTGACGCATCAGGTTATCACGCGAAGTATCATCCGCCTGCGGGTCAAAACGGTACATTTCAAGCACGCTACGGGCCAGAATGTTCATAATGTTATTTCCCTCCAACTCAATGATATTCATTTTGGTCTTCTGTTCCAACGGAGTATTGTCATTAATCAACTCACAGAAAGACGCCAACTCTTCCTTGTCAGGCAAATGACCGGACAATAACAGATAAGCCACCTCCTCAAAACCAAAACGTTTCTCCTTAATGATACTATGTGCCAAATCTTCCAAATCATACCCACGATAGAAAAGTTTGCCGGGAATCGGCTTCAATCCTCCACCGGGAATACGTTCATACCCTACTACATTGCCTATCTTGGTCAACCCTACCAAAACACCGGTGCCATCTTCGTTACGCAATCCGCGCTTTACATCAAACTTCTTGAACAATTCGTTCTCAATCCGGGTTGCATTCTTCATATCCTCGGAGAGTTTGTAAATGATATATTCTTTCTTCATATCCGTGAGTTTTTAGGAGTTTATTCTTTCTATTATTTCTTTTGTAAATGCCGACGTGCCAAGCGAGACACCTCCGGGCATAAAACGGGCAAGGTCATGTGTGGCTCTGCCTTCGCCAAAACTGGATTCCAAAGCATTCACTATCAGCTCCGCCGCCTTATTCCAGCCAAAATGTTCCAACATCATGACAGCCGAGAGGATTAATGAACAAGGATTCACCACATCCTTTCCGGCAATATTGGGAGCCGTACCGTGAGTCGCTTCAAAAATGGCATGACCGGTATTGTAATTGATGTTCGCTCCGGGAGCAATTCCGATGCCGCCTACCATGGCAGCCAACTGATCCGAGATGTAATCTCCGTTCAAATTCAAGGTAGCCACCACCGAATATTCTTCGGGAATCAATAACGTATTCTGCAAGAATGCATCGGCTATGCAGTCTTTTATCACCAACTTGCCTGACGCAATGGCATCTCCGAATTCACGTTCCGCCAGTTCATATCCCCATTTCTTGAAGCCGCCTTCAGTAAACTTCATGATATTTCCTTTATGCACCAACGTCACTGACGGCAAGCCATGCTCCAAAGCATATTTACATGCCGCACGTACCAGACGTTCCGTTCCTTCTTTGGACACCGGTTTCACGCCAAATGAAGAAGATTCGGGAAAGCGCACTTTAGCCACTCCCATTTCATCATGCAAAAAACGATAAAACTTCTCAGCTTCCGGCGTGCCTGCTTCCCATTCTATACCTGCATAAATATCCTCCGTATTTTCGCGGAAAATATGCATATCCACCTTCTGAGGCTCTTTCACCGGAGATACCACTCCGCTGAACCAACGTACGGGGCGCAGACACACATACAGATCCAGCGTCTGGCGCAAAGCCACATTCAAGGAACGGATACCACCTCCTACGGGAGTAGTCAACGGACCTTTTATGCCCACACCATATTTCTTGAAAGCCTCCATCGTCTCATCCGGCAACCAGGAACCTGTTTCGTTGAAAGCACGTTCACCTGCCAGTACTTCCATCCATTCTATTTCATGTTCATTGCCATACGCCTTCTTCACGGCCGCATTCACTATGGCTTGCATAGCGGGAGTAATTTCTGCTCCCACTCCGTCTCCTGTAATATAAGGTACTGTCTTTTTCATCTTTTATCTTGCATTTAAAGCAGAGCCGGCACGGAACCAACCTATCTGCTGTTCATTATAAGTATGCTGTACTTCAAAACCATCCTGAGTGCCATCTTCATGGTGTAAAGTCACAGTCAGATTTCTTCCGGGAGCAAAGTCCGCCAATCCGCTGACGGTAATCAAATCATGTTCTTGAATCTTGTCATAGTCCGCTTTGTCTATAAAAGTCACCGCCAACATTCCCTGCTTCTTCAGATTCGTTTCATGGATGCGGGCAAAACTCTTCGCCAGAATAACCTTTACATTCAGGAAACGAGGCTCCATAGCGGCATGTTCACGACTGGAACCTTCTCCATAATTTTCCTCCGCAACTACCATAGACCCGATGCCTTGCGCTTTATACTGCTTAGCCGCGCCCGATACACTCTCATAGGTATTTGTCAATCGGTTCCACACCTTGTTCGTTTCACCATTGAAAGCGTTCACCGCCCCCATCAGCATATTATCCGAAATATTTTCCAGATGACCACGGAAACGCAGCCACGGGCCTGCCATCGAAATATGGTCTGTGGTACATTTACCTTGAGCCTTAATCAGTAAAGGCATATCCGTAAAATCCTTTCCATCCCATGCCGGAAACGGAGCCAATAACTGCAAACGCTGTGATTCGGGATTCACCTTAATTTCTACCTGTGCACCGGCAGGAGCCAAATAACCGGGATTACCTTGAGTGAAACCTGCCGACGGCAATTCATCTCCCTCGGGAACGCTCAATTTCACCTTCTCGCCTTCTTGATTTATCAACGTATCTTTCAACGGATTGAAACATAAATCACCGGCAATAGTCAGAGCCAATACCAATTCAGGAGAAGCCACAAATGCATGTGTATTCGGATTACCATCGGCACGTTTGGCAAAATTACGGTTGAAAGAAGTGACAATCGAGTTTTTGCGGACAGGATCATCGGTATGGCGTTTCCACTGTCCGATGCACGGACCGCAAGCATTCGCCATAATAGTAGCCCCAATCTTTTGGAAAGCATCAATCATCCCGTCACGCTCGGCGGTAGCTCGAATCTGTTCAGAACCCGGATTGACAATCAAAGGAGCAGCCACAGCCAAATGTTTTTCAGCTACCTGACGGGCAATGGAAGCAGCCCGACTTAAATCCTGATAAGATGAATTGGTACATGAACCTATCAGCCCGACTTCCATCTTACGCGGATAACCATTAACCAATACCTTTTCGGCAAACTCTGAAATAGGTGTTGCGGCATCCGGTGTAAACGGCCCGTTGATATAAGGTTCCAACTCGGACAAATTAATTTCAATCACACGGTCGTAGAAAGCAGAAGGATTGGCAACAACCTCAGCATCGGCACGTAAATCATTTGCCACTTTTCCGGCCATCTCTGCTACAGACTCTCTTCCGGTAGCTTTCAGATACACAGCCATCCGGTCGTCATAGGGGAACAAGGATGTGGTAGCCCCCACCTCTGCACCCATATTGCAGATAGTAGCCTTACCGGTTGCCGAAAGTGAAGCTGTCCCTTCTCCAAAATATTCTATAATGGCATTCGTTCCACCTTTCACGGTCAGAATACCGGCCAATTTCAGAATCACATCCTTTGGCGAAGCCCATCCATTCAAGCTTCCGGTCAAATGAACTCCAATCAGTTTCGGCATCTTTAACTCCCATTCCATACCGGTCATTACATCCACAGCATCGGCACCACCGACTCCGATTGCCACCATCCCCAATCCTCCGGCATTGGGGGTATGAGAATCCGTCCCCACCATCATTCCCCCGGGAAAAGCATAGTTTTCGAGTACCACCTGATGAATGATTCCTGCTCCCGGTTTCCAAAACCCGATACCGAAACGCGAAGAAACATCTCGTAAGAAATCGTATACCTCACGGTTGGTTTCCGTAGCCGTTGCAATATCCGGGCCCGCTCCTTTATATGCCTGAATCAAATGGTCACAATGCACAGTAGAAGGTACGGCAGCGGAATCCTTTCCTGCATTGATAAATTGCAACAATGCCATTTGCGCCGTCGCGTCTTGCATAGCCACGCGGTCGGGACGGAAATTCACATAGTCCTCGCCACGTTCATAATTCTTCAGTTGAGCATCATCATAAAGATGTGTATACAGAATTTTCTCAGCCAATGTCAGCGGACGCTGCAACACGGCTCTTACCCGACCTATCTTCTTTTCGAAAGAAGCATAAAAGGCCTTTAACATGTCCAAGTCATATACCATACCTTTTACCATTTATAATTATTACAGTTTTAAATCTATTTTATTTTTGGCAATATAGGAATAATATTTGAATTCTTGTGTAATCTATAATACGTTTAACAAAATAAAACATAAAGTCCTACCTAAAGGATTATTATTATCTTTGCAATTCTTATAGAAAAAAGCATCATTATGAACCAACATATACCCCTTTCTAATATAATTAACAAACTACAACGCAAAGAGTTGTTACTAAAATTAGAATATGATTACGAAAAAGAGACTTTCAGGCAACAGACTGAAGCTATGGGCATCGGGCGCAAAGTGAAACGGGGTATGTGCTGGTATCCTATATCGGCAGGCAGAAGCTATTATAACTCATTGAATCAATTGGTTGTAGAAGTTGAAAGGCAAGAAGACAAAGACATAGAACATGTATTTGAATTCGGCCGTCCGGTATGCTTTTTTACGCAAAATGCATCAGGCCAATTACATTATTTCAATTTTACGGCAACTGTCAACTACGTGGACGAAGACCGAATGGTAATCGTTCTCCCCTCGGCAGATGCATTGCTCAGCATACAGGCAACCGAGCGACAATTGGGAGTACAGCTTTATTTTGATGAAACCAGTTACCGGTTGATGTTCGAAGCGTTGGGACAAGTCCTCAAGGCAAAAGGGAATCGTCTGGCAGAGTTACGTGAGATTTTTCATGGCAACCAAAAGGCGGAAACTTTCAGTTTCGGCTTCACCCGTTTCCCCTGGTTAAACAATACGCAGGAGGAAGCAGTAAATAAAGTGATGCATGCCAAAGATGTTGCTATAGTCCACGGTCCGCCCGGAACCGGTAAAACTACCACATTGGTAGAAGCCATTTACGAGACCCTTCACCGGGAAAATCAAGTCATGGTGTGTGCACAGAGCAATATGGCTGTAGACTGGATTAGCGAGAAACTGGTGGACCGGGGTGTTCCCGTTCTCCGTATTGGTAATCCCATCCGCGTCAATGACAAAATGCTTGCTTTTACCTATGAACGCCGTTTTGAAAGCCATCCCGATTATCCGCAATTATGGAGTATCCGAAAAGCAATACGCGAGCTCTACGGACGTTCGCGCAAAGGAGCGGAACGTGAGAATATCCGACAGAAAATAAACTCACTGAAAGACCGTGCCACCGAACTGGAAATTCGCATCAACGAAGCATTGTTCGGCGAAGCACGTGTGATAGCCTGCACACTGGTAAGTTCCGCCAACCGAATATTGACAGGACGCAAATTCAGTACCTTATTCATAGACGAAGCCGCACAAGCTCTAGAACCTGCCTGCTGGATTGCCATCCGCAAAGCAGACCGTGTCATTCTGGCCGGTGATTATTGCCAGCTTCCTCCTACCATTAAATGCATGGAAGCAGCTCGTGGAGGATTAGACCGGACACTGATGCAGGAGATTGCAGACAACAAACCCGACACTGTATCCTTGTTAAAGGTACAATATAGAATGAATGACGAAATTATGCGTTTCTCTTCAGAATGGTTCTATCAGGGTGAACTGAAATCAGCTCCCGAAGTAAAATATCGGAGTATATTGGACTATGACACACCGATAGAATGGATAAATACGGAAGGAATGGAATGCAACGAAGAGTTTGTGGGTGAAAGCTTCGGCCGTATCAATAAAGAGGAGGCGGCACTCTCCATTTCCCAACTTACCAACTATATCAATAAAATAGGTAAAGACCGTTTTCTGGAAGAACGGATTGATGTGGGACTGATTTCTCCTTATAAAGCACAAGTACAATATCTCCGTCAACTGATAAAACGAGATGCTTTCTTCAAGCCTTACCGACACCTTATCACCATCAATACGGTAGATGGTTTTCAGGGACAGGAACGAGACGTTATCCTCATCAGTTTAGTACGTGCAAATGAAGAGGGACAAATTGGTTTTCTAAATGACTTGCGACGAATGAATGTAGCAATTACACGTGCACGCATGAAACTTATTATATTAGGAGATGCCTCTACGCTGACGAAACATCCGTTTTATAAGAAGTTATACGAATATATCTTGGCGCTGCAAGAATAAAAGAAGGAGGGCAGAACTCCATGACACTCTTTTTCAGATTGTCATTCGTTTTGCTCTCCTTAAATATTTTTTATTAAAGCACGTTCTTCATTCCTCTACTTGATTTCCCGTTATCGGAACAAATAATATTCAGAATCACAAAAGAAGGGAAGCTCTCAGTTGTGGCATAATTTCAAATAATTATTAAGACAATTTACTCATAAACTTCTCTTTGTCCACAATATAACGTACATGTGTACCTTCTCCAATCACGCCCTTGCTATCTTGCGCCCGCACTTCAAAAGTAAGTTTTCTGCCTTCCACCTCTTTTAATACGGCAGTAGCCGAAACCGTGTCTCCCACAGCCGAGGGCTTGATATGAGTAGTGTTCATCATGGCCCCTACTGTAGTGGAACCTTCAGGCAACTCATCTGCCACGGCACTCATGGCAGCATTCTCCATCAACGCCACCATAGCGGGAGTGGCAAACACATTCAAATCGCCGCTACCCATGGTGGCAGCTACATTTTCTTTTGAAACGACAACAGTCGAAGTATAAGTTAATCCTGTTTCCATCATGCTATTTTTTATTCTAAATGCAAATGTAACTGAATATCGTATATCATACAAATCTATTTTTCCACATTCATCTTTTACTCTCTCATCAAAATCACAAAAAATGTATAACAGAAATACAAATTCACACTTCAACTGCCTGCCACAAAAATCATAATGTTTAAAAACCCCAAAGCTGTCCGGCCCTATGAAACATCCGCCTGTTTACCTAGCATAGCCTAGGGGATAATAAAATTACAACCAAACGCCGTCCTTATCTACCTTTACTTTAAGCTCTTTATCGATCTGTTTGTTTTCCAAATCAAGTATATACCATTCATTATCAGGTGTCACCACATAATCAGCATCATCTATCACATAATCTGAATATTTTTCCATAACCGATTTTTTTACCGCTTCCGGTAAATTTGCCACCTGTACATCCCAGCTTGTTCCCATCCATTCATTCCGCTCATTGAAATAAACCTCTTTCTCTTTGTTTTCATCTAAAATAGTAACTTCCTGCAAACCTTTTTCACGTTCTATTTCTACAATTGTCGCATTGGGATATTTCTGCTTGACAATAGCTATAATGCCGTTTGCATCAGGCTGCGGCAAATAATCATCATAATCTTCTTCGTGTCCGGTATCTACAACAGTTTTTACCAATATACCTGTAGACGAATAAAACAAATCCAGCTCGGATTCTCCTTTCTCCACCTCAATGACATAAAGAGTTTCCATTCCCTCACGAGTCAACTTATCCACATCATCCACCCGCCAGTCAGCATATTTGCCTGCTTTATGGGCAGCAAGTACAGGTTCGGGAAGATTTTCATAACGAACATCTGTTTCTGTCATATACCAGGCAGCCGATAACGGATTGAACCATGCAGAATGCTCTCCACCATCCCAATAAAAATCTGCTACAGCATAATCACCTTTCAGCTCCCATTCCACGTCTTTGGCTTGCGGATATTTTGCATTAAATGCAGCCTGTACTTCTTTTGAAACCAAATGTGTGTTTTCAGGAACATCACTATTGTCATCATCACTACAACCACTAAAAGTTAGTGCAGCAAAAGCTGCGAAAAATAAAAATAACATCCAATTCTTTTTCATAATTACATTGTTTTATAGTTTCTTTTTGATGCAAAATTCTTATAGGATTCTGAAAAGAAACTGAAATCATAGAGAAAAGTTCAAAAGACATTCGTCAAACAGCAAATAACAGAAAAACCATACCTAACAGCCCATTTGCACTGAAATGACCTTAAAGCCCCCGATACCTACTTTTAAATTCTTATAAAAGAAGAACTAATAAAGACAAAACAAAATCTCTTCCGAGGTTTTTATTACCTTTGCAATCCTATTTGAACAGAAACGAAAAAAAATATGATAGTTTGTATTGCCGAAAAACCTTCCGTAGCCCGTGACATAGCGGATGTACTGGGAGCAAAAACCAAAAAAGACGGATATATAGAAGGAAACGGATATCAGGTTACCTGGACATTCGGACACCTCTGTACTTTGAAGGAGCCTCATGAATACACTCCCTCATGGAAAGCATGGAGTCTGTCCAGCCTTCCTATGATTCCACCTCGTTTCGGCATTAAGCTAATCAGCGATCCGGGCATTGAAAAACAATTTCGTATTATAGAAGGACTGATGCAAAATGCCGATGAAATTATAAATTGCGGTGATGCCGGCCAGGAAGGAGAACTTATTCAACGATGGGTCATGCAGAAAGCAGGAGCACACTGCCCGGTGAAACGTCTATGGATTTCATCCTTGACTGAAGAAGCCATACGCGAAGGATTCAGCAAACTAAAAGATCAAAAAGAATTCCAACCTTTATACGAAGCTGGATTAAGCCGTGCTATCGGCGATTGGGTATTGGGCATGAACGCCACCCGGCTCTATACCTTAAAGTACGGACAAAACAGACAAATTCTATCGATAGGACGGGTGCAGACTCCGACTTTGGCACTGATAGTAAAGCGTCAGCAAGAAATAGAGAACTTCACTCCTCAACAATATTGGGTACTGGCTACTTTATACCGGGAAACCACATTCTCTGCCATCATCCGCAAAAGCGATGAGGAACTGGCTCAGGAAGAAAGCGATGCTAAAGAGAACCCCAAGAAAGCCAAAAAGGCTGAAGGGAACAGGGGAATTCCTCCCATCACCGATCTTGCTACCGGACAGGCACTTATGGAACGTATCAAAAATGTTCCTTTTACCGTGACAGAAGTAGCAAAAAAACAAGGCACAGAAGCACCTCCCCGTCTTTTTGACCTGACTTCCCTACAGGTGGAATGTAACAAAAAATTTGCTTATTCAGCTGACGAAACTCTAAAACTTATCCAGTCATTGTATGAAAAGAAAGTGACTACTTATCCTCGTGTAGATACTACTTTCTTAAGCGATGACATCTATCCCAAATGTCCCAATATCTTGGCGGGACTAACTCCATATACAGTATTTACCGCTCCGTTGGCAGGACAAAAGCTCATCAAGTCCAAAAAAGTATTTGACAATTCAAAAGTAACGGATCACCATGCCATTATTCCTACGGGACAACCTCCTGTAAATCTGACAGAAATGGAGAAACGGGTATTTGATTTGGTAGCACGCCGCTTTATTGCCGTATTCTATCCCGACTGCAAGTTTGCCACTACTACCGTAATAGGCGAAGCTGACAGTATAGAATTCAAAGCCACAGGAAAACAGATTCTAGATCCCGGATGGCGCGTTATCTTTGCCAAACCACAAACCAATCTGCCAGAAGGTATGACCGATCCCGATGCAGAAGCCCGTGAAAATGACGAAGAACACTCCTTGCCCGCTTTTGTGAAAGGAGAAAGCGGGCCGCATCTGCCCAAACTGGACGAGAAGTGGACACAACCCCCACGGCCATATACAGAAGCAACTTTACTACGCGCTATGGAAACTGCCGGTAAGCTGGTAGATAATGACGAGCTACGCGATGCATTAAAAGAAAATGGAATAGGACGTCCGTCTACACGTGCAGCCATTATTGAAACCCTATTTAAACGCCATTATATCCGTAAAGAACGTAAAAATCTGATCGCAACCCCTACCGGAATAGAACTGGTGGGACTAATTCGCGAAGAACTGTTGAAATCCGCCGAATTAACGGGAATATGGGAAAAGAAACTACGTGAAATAGAAAAGAAAAGCTATGATGCAACGACTTTTCTAAATGAATTAAAGCAAATGGTAAGTGAAATAGTACACAGCGTTTTAAGTGATAATACAAACCGCCGCGTCACCACAATAGAGGAAACAGCAACGAAAACTGCAACAACCTCTACGGTCAAACAGCCGAAAAAAAAGGCAGGGACCTCACGAAAAAACGCTTCTTCAGCCACGCCCGCTCCCACTATCCCATCCGATAACGAATTGGTGGGAAAATCCTGCCCGCTATGTGGCAAAGGAACGATTATAAAAGGAAAAACCGCGTATGGCTGCTCAGAATGGAAAAACGGGTGTACCTACAGGAAGCCTTTCTGATAATCACATTTTCCTTGTACGAAGCCAAACAAATTTGTATATTATAGAATACAAACAAGTCTGTACCCGGAGAAGCATTGCGCCAGTCTATAAAAAACAATATGCACAATCTTCCCGAACAAATCTATGGCTCCTTTTAGCATACAAAAGAAAGTTCTTCGGGTAAATAACCGCTTCGGATACGCCATTCCTGCGGATAGAGGTTATTGGCCCGATTGCCAATGTTCTTGGCAAATCCTAATGGAATGTTTTTATAAGTCAAAAGTATATAACCACGCGGAACAGAAGCATCCAATGTGATCGCTTCTTTACGCAAATAAGCAATAGCCTGTTCATAGGTCAATTCAAAACGAGAGAAACCATCATGATTCAGCAATGTGCTCATTGCCAACGAATGATCCGGTATAACGTCTTTTCCTTTCAACTCACCTATAGTAACACCCGCATGAACAACTTTTAATTCCTGACGGAACAGATCATATTCTGAAAGATGGACATTGGGGAAGGCCATCACCTTCGTGCCTCTTACCTCAAACCGGAAATCCTCCGCCTGCTTTAACCAACTTTTTACTTCTTTGGGAAAAGGAACAACCTGAGACAAGCTCCCCTTTTCTCCTTTTCTCTTCTTTTTTGTTATTTTCTCTTTGTCATCCTGACAACGAATACAAGGAACAACATGAGAAATGGCGGCACTTTTCCTCAATACAGCCAAGAAAAATCCTTCTCCTTTCACTCTATGAGGCAAAAAACGATAAACAGGAAAATCCTGTCCCGCCAAATTTCCTATTATTCCCCACTCCGACGCTACCGGCACTTTCAGTATCTCCGCACCCAATTCATCAGCAATCCAAGCCACATTTTCCTCATCTTCTTCCCTATTATAAGTGCAGGTACTATAAATCAGCAGACCACCGGGTTTCAAAGCCGGCCATATATCCGCTAAAATCCTACGCTGACGTTGCCAACAAACCTGCACATTGTCCGTACTCCATTCCTCTACAGCCACAGGATCCTTCCGGAACATCCCCTCACCGGAACAAGGCACATCTGCCAAGACAACATCAAACACCTCTGTCAAAGATGTGAAATCGGCCGGATCGTTGTTCGTCACCACAACTTCTGCATTTCCCCACTTTATCAAATTTTCAGCCAATACCTGAGAACGGTTACGCATCACTTCATTAGCCACCAACAAACTACCTACGGGGAGAACTGAACGCGCATGAGTAGACTTTCCACCGGGAGCAGCACACAAATCGAGCATCACTACAGGTCCGGTAATATAAGTGCGTAATACCTGTTCCACAAACATGGAAGATGCTTCTTGCACATAATAGCAACCAGCATGAAACAACGGATCGAATGTAAAAGTGGGCCGTTGCGATAAATAAATCCCTGCAGATGCCCAAAGTACCGGTTCTCCTGCAACTTCCCCACTCCACTTCGTACGATTGACACGAATACTGACAGGAGGCTCCGTCTGCAAAGCCGCTTCCAACGCGCGATAAGTTTCTTCTCCCATCCATTCCAGGGTTCTTGCTTCAAATTCTGATGGTAATTTCATGTTCCTTCCTTTTTATGTTACAAAAATACGATGATATTTTGGGATTATCAGAAAATTTTCTGTCTATTTGCAACCTATTTCCTTATTCGTTCCGTCTAACTAGCAGAAAACAATAATAAAGATATAAAAACATGAAACAGTTACTTTTTATTTTGACCTTACTCATAGGGACTTGCTTCGCAACCCATGCCAAAACAATCAAATTAGTACCTTCAGCCCTTGACAGCACTCGGATGGATACAGTCGTTATAAGCGACCTGCAAGATGTAGATGAAGATCAGAATGCTGCCATGCATGACATTAGTTCGGATTTCGGTGATTGGAATAGCGGTCCTCCTACTTCGGTAGCAATTGTCGCACTCATCATCTGTTGTGGCCTCCCTTTCTTTATCGTAGCTATTGTACTTTGGTTCAGGTACAAGAACAAACAAGCCAAATACAAACTGGCTGCAGAGGCTCTGGCAGCAGGACGAACCATTCCGGCCGAACTGTTCAATGACCCCGAAGAACAAGGAAATGCTGTAATGACAAAGGGGATCAAGAATATATTCTTAGGCATTGGTTTGGGAGTATTCCTTTGGGTACTGACAGAAGAAGAAGGATTGGCAGCTATCGGATTCCTTATTTTCTGTATGGGGTTGGGACAAGTATTGATAGCTTACACTACCACTCCACACAAAAAGAAAAAAGATGATCCTTTCCCTCCTACCCGAATAAACCAGGATGAAAACGGAGTCAGATCAATGAAAATTGAAAATATTGAACTGGGACGTAACAAAGAGGCCAAAGAAACACAAAACATAAAGAACAATATAGACACTCCCTACAACGAAGAATAAAAATGAGCCAAATCAACGACATAGCGTTGGTAGCACAAGTGGTGGTCTTTAAAAACACCCGGGCGTTTGATACTTTGGTCAAAAAGTACCAATCGCCCATCAGGCGTTTTTTCCTGCACCAAACATTGGGAGATACAGAGCTCAGCGATGACTTGGCACAGGAAACTTTTATAAAAGCATACACCAACTTGGCTTCATTTAAAAATTTGTCCAGTTTCTCCACATGGCTTTACCGTATTGCTTATAATATATTTTATGACTATATTCGCAGCAAAAAAGAAACGTCCGGACTGGAAACTTGGGAAATAGACGCTGTTTACCAAACAGAACAAAGGCAAGTAGGTGAACACATGGACATATATCGGGGATTGAGCCAATTAAAAGAGGTAGAGCGAACCTGCATCACCTTATTTTTTATGGAAGATCTTCCGATAGAAAAAATTGCAGTGATTACAGGAATGCCTGCAGGAACAATCAAGTCCCATTTATCACGCGGAAAAACAAAATTGACAACTTTCTTAAAACAGAATGGTTATGATGGAAAACGATGATACATTAATTAAGAATTTCATGCTTGCCAACAAACATGAAATTGAGGACAATGGATTTTCACGCGGGGTTATCCGCCGCCTCCCCCAACCAGCCCAATGGTTATCGGATATACTCAGTGTAACTTGCGCCATTGTCTGTTGTGCATTATTCTACATTTTCAATGGCTTTGAAATTCTATGCCAGACAATCAGTGACATAGTTACTTCCCAAACTTATTATTTGGTAAGTGATGCTAATTTCCAATCACTGGTTATCGCCACTGCGGTTCTTATCATCATCGGCTTACAACGTGTATGCAGCCTGAAATGGTGAAAACTTAAATAGAACTGGGTTCATGCTCGGAAAAAGAAAGATTTTGTGTACTTTTGCAATCTATAAAATGAATATCCGAACATGAAACAATATTTAGACCTATTAAACCGTATCCTGACCGAAGGTGTTCACAAGGAGGATCGCACCGGTACAGGAACCATCAGCGTATTCGGTCATCAAATGCGCTTCAACTTGGAAGAGGGTTTCCCTTTGGTCACCACCAAAAAGCTGCATTTAAAATCCATCATTCACGAACTTCTGTGGTTTCTGCAAGGGGATACCAATGTGAAATACCTGCAAGACAACGGGGTACGCATCTGGAATGAATGGGCCGATGCAAACGGAGACTTAGGACATATCTACGGCTATCAATGGCGTTCCTGGCCAGATTACAATGGAGGCTTTATTGACCAAATTTCCGAAGCAATAGAAACGATCAAGCATAATCCGGATTCACGACGCATCATTGTCAGTGCATGGAATGTAGCCGATTTAAATAACATGAATCTTCCCCCTTGCCATGCTTTTTTTCAATTCTACGTTGCCAACGGGCGTTTAAGCCTACAACTTTACCAACGCAGTGCAGATACATTCCTGGGAGTACCTTTTAATATCGCCTCCTACGCATTGTTGCTGCAAATGGTAGCACAAGTTACCGGATTACAGACCGGTGATTTTGTTCATACACTAGGTGACACACATATCTATACCAACCACTTGGAACAAGTAAAACTTCAATTGAGCCGTGAACCCCGTCCCTTACCTCAAATGAAAATCAACCCGGATATCAAGAATATATTCAGTTTTAAATATGAAGATTTTGAATTGGTGAATTATGATCCATGGCCACACATTGCGGGTAAAGTATCTGTTTAGCAGTTATGGTGAATAGGCTGCACAAGCTTATTCATCACTTACCACTAATATCACTAAACATTCACCACTAACCACTCATCACTATGAATATTTCAATTATAGTAGCAATAGCACGCAACCACGGCATTGGATTTGAAAATAAATTATTATATTGGCTTCCCAACGATTTGAAACGTTTTAAAGCTTTAACAACCGGACATACTATCATCATGGGACGCAAAACCTTTGAATCACTTCCCAAAGGAGCACTTCCCAATCGCCGGAATATTGTATTAAGCCGCCGGGAAGGAGCAGTCTTTGCCGGAGCTGAATGTTTCCCTGCATTGGAAATCGCTTTATCCCACTGCAAAGAAGAAGAAGAAATATTTATTATAGGCGGTGCAAGCTTGTATAAAGAGGCAATGCATATAGCCCAACAATTATATATCACATTTATTGATGACACATCCAAGGAAGCTGATGCTTATTTTCCCGAAATAAAGAAAGAGGAATGGAAAGAAACAGGCAGAGAAGATCACCCGACAGATGAAAAACATCTCTACCCGTATAGTTTTATTAATTATAGCCGGATAAAGTAACGATTAATCTTCATCAGCTAAATCGAGGATAGGCATTTGTCTCTTGATAGCCTCATTAAAAGATATAATAGTTTCTGAACGAGCCAAGCCCAATGGTTGCAACTTATCATGAATTATGCTAAGCAAATGATGATTGTTCTTTGCATAAATCTTGATAAACATATCATATTGTCCCGTAGTGAAATGACATTCTACGACTTCAGGAATATTTTTCAAAGCCTCTGTCACTGAATCAAATTGTTCCGGATCTTTCAGATAAAGACCAATATATGCACATGTCTCATATCCGATCTTTTCTGGATCAATAACATATTCAGATCCCTTAAGAATTCCCAGATTAGTTAATTTCTGAATACGCTGATGAATGGCTGCACCGGATACATTGCAAGCACGGGCTACTTCCAAAAACGGAATACGAGCATTACTGGCTATCAACCTCAAAATCTGCTCATCCAAACTGTCTAATTGATGATGTCCCATTCTTTTTAGTTTAATTTTCTGCAAAGATATGACTTTTCCCGACAATATTCGTGCGATTCATAACTTTTATTGTATAAATACCAATAATTTAATAGAATGTCCTATCTTTGCAGAAAATGCAAAGACGATGAAAAAGACATTTATTTTTACCTTGTGCAGTTTATTCAGCATGACTGTAAACGCTCAAAATTTCAGTGATTATTTCGAAGATAAAACACTTCGGGCAGATTATATTTTTACCGGAGATGCCAAAAAACAAGAAGTATATCTGGACGAACTGTCAAGCCTTCCGCAATGGGCAGGACGCAAGCATCATCTAGCAGAACTTCCTTTGGCAGGCAACGGTGAAATCACAATGAAAGACAAAGCAACAGGAGAAACCATTTATCGAACGTCATTCTCTAGCCTTTTCCAAGAATGGGTAAGCGAAGAAGAAGCAAGTAGGATAAAAAGAGGCTTCGAGAATTCTTTTCTTTTGCCTTATCCCAAAAAAGAAGCAGTAGTGACCATATCTCTAAAAGATGTATATCATAAAGTAAATGCCTCACTCACACATGAAATAATCCCCAATGATATTCTGATCCATCAGAGGGGAACAAACCATATTACCCCTCATCGCTATCTTCTGCAAAACGGAAATGCCGCAGATTGCATCGATGTAGCAATCATGGCAGAAGGATATACAGAAAAAGAGATGGATATATTTTATAAAGATGCCCAGACAGCGTGTGACGCCCTGTTCAGTCATGAACCTTTCAAGAAACTGAAGGACAAATTTAATATTGTCGCTGTGGCAAGCCCTTCGGAAGACAGCGGAGTCAGCATACCGGGACAAGGCAAATGGAAATCTACAGCTGTAAGTTCACATTTCAACACGTTCTATTCCGACCGGTATCTCACTACCAGTCGGGTAAAAAGTATTCATAATTGGTTGGCTGGAATTCCTTACGAGCATATCATTATTCTAGCCAATACAGACACCTATGGAGGAGGTGGCATCTATAACTCATATACACTGACCACAGCCCATCATCCTGATTTTCAACCGGTTGTAGTCCATGAATTCGGCCATAGTTTTGGAGGATTAGCAGATGAATATGCATATACCGAAGCCCCAAGCCCGCAATATCCATATGAAGTGGAACCTTGGGAGCCAAATATCACCACATTAATTGATTTCGACAGTAAATGGAAAGATATGATTCCGGAAGGTACTGCCATACCTACTCCGGTAGCTACAGAAAATGCCGACTTATACACCAAGGTGGGTGTCTATGAAGGAGCAGGCTATACACAAAAAGGACTTTATCGTCCTACTACCGAATGCAGAATGAAGATAAACGAAGCACCTGCATTCTGCCCGGTATGCCAACGTGCATTAGAAAGACTAATAAACTTTTATACTGCGAAATAGGTTCATAACTTAAGACTAAACAAAGACAGATAAAATGATTGAAATTAAACAAGTAAAAACACAAGATGAGGTTAATTATACCTTTGTGGAAAAATTAATGCATACGGCATTCCCTCAAGAAGAACGCCGTGATACCGTACAGCAGAGAGAATATTCTGATAATAATCCCCGGTTCTGCAACAACATTATTTTAGAAAACGGTAACAGCATTGGTATGATCAGCTATTGGACAATGGGAGATTTTTACTATATCGAACATTTCGCTATTGATCCCAGCCTCAGAAACGGAGGTTATGGAAAACGTGTGCTGGAAATGATAAAAAAACAGTTAAAAGGTCCAATTGTATTGGAAGTAGAGGAGCCTAATGATGAAATGAGCACACGCCGTATTCACTTCTATAAACGTTTGGAATTCACTTTACATAAAAAGCCCTATATACAACCTCCCTACCGTAAGGGAGATAGCGGCCTACCAATGCTCTTAATGACCTATGGGGATATAGATATGGAAAGTGATTTTGAGAAAGTTAAAAAGACTCTTTACAAAGAAGTTTACGGACAAGAGATCTGAACATTCTTTTTCTTCAATTCCCTGAGCCACCACACAGGAGTTTGTCCTCAAAAAATCCATTGTACGTACTATTACTAGCCATAGGTAACGGATAAATTCGTCCATAACAAATAGAATGGAAAACATAAAAAAAGGAAGCTGTTAAAAACAGCTTCCTTTTTTATCTATGCTTATATAACTATTACTGACGTTGAGTAGCTGAATAGTTTATTTTCAAAGCGTAAGCTTGACGAAGTGCCTGCTTTACATCCTGTACAATACCCATCTTTGTATCTTTATCAACTTTCAAGGATACTGTCATAAATGGCTGGTCTTCTTCTTTCATATTCTCACGTTCCTGATAAATGTAGTCCTGAACTTCTGACACTTCAGCAAACTTATCATTCAACTGAATACGACTTTCAGCACCCATTTTCTTTTGGAATTCCGGCAACGGTTTACCTATATAAATAAAGGAAACCAACGACTTCTTTTCCAACTTTTCCAATTCTGTTCCTTGAGGAACCTGAAATTGAACCTTCAATGTAACCTCACGCATGGTTGTTACAATCATAAAGAAGAACAACATGGTAAAGATAAGGTCAGGCAATGAAGAGGTATTCAACTCAGGCATTCCACGTTTACCTGTTTTATTAAATTTTCCCATTACTTACCTCCATACTTTTTAGGTTCAGCTTCAGAAATCTTCTGCGGATAATATTCACGAATAGCTTTTTGTTCATCTTCGTTGCACTCATTATAAAGCTTTCCAAATTTAGCTTTACCTAGTTCATTACGAAGTTCATTATACGCAGCAACCAATTCATTTTGCACATCAATATATGCTTGATAGCTAGTTCCAACGTCATTCTGAACAGAGATTACATGATTTTCCGTAATCATACAATCACCCAGCAAAGGAATATTCTTTCTATGCTTTTCAGGCAGATTTTCATCATCATACGGATTGGCTATAAACTCTTTTGCCTTTTCTTTCAATTGCTTCACATCAATATAGTCCGTACCACACATCAGCTGGTTGTCTTTATTCAGACGGACTTGAAGGATGTTTCGTTCCTTTACAATAATATCATCATCTTTCTGATCCTTGTTTTCGGGAGGAGGCGGAAGCCGTCTCGCCAAGCCACGGTCAGTATCCATTGATGTTGTTATCAGGAAGAAAATAAGCAACATAAAGGCAATATCAGCTGTTGAACTGGAGTTAATTCCAGGTACGCCTCTTTTTTTTCTTGCCATTTTACTTACTTCGTTTTAAATTATTTAATCAATGTAGATAATATTATCTTTTAAAGATACCGCTCAAGTTTACTAAAGTACCGATTGCAGCCACACCAAACAAGAAATAAATGGAGTAAATCAGCATATCAGTAATTTTCAACCAACCTGTATCAGTGTAAGCACTACCATCGGCCAAAACAACAGGAGAGTCAGAACCCATACCGTAAGAAACGACCAATACTACCACAAACAAGACCAAGCCGATCAAAGACTTTATTGCACTTTTAGGATTATCTCTCAAAGCAGCGCCAAATTGTGCTATCGCACCAATTACAGTTACTGCCACACATATTCCAAACATTGCATACATTAAGTAAATCAATGTTTCCGTATGTTCAGGTGCATTATATTCACCTACCGGATTATTGTATCCTACAAAATAGAACATTCCCAGCACGACAAGAATCAGCGCAAAGCAAATGTACATTATGTAGTAAGACACTTTATATGATAACTTAGCCATCTCCTAATTATTTTTTGTATTTCAAGTTATATTTAGTGATCATATCCAACAAAGTGATAGAAGAGTCTTCCATTTCACTTGTCAAACCTTCAATCTTAGAAAGGATGTAGTTATAGAATACCTGAAGAATCAATGCTACAACCAAACCGAAGATAGTAGTAATCAAAGCCACTTTCATACCACCAGCTACAACTGTCGGAGAAATATCACCAGCCTGCTGAATCTTATCGAACGCCATAACCATACCGATTACAGTACCCAAGAATCCCAAAGACGGAGCCATTGCGATGAACAATGTAATCCAAGAACATCCTTTTTCCAAATAACCGGCTTGAACTCCACCGTAAGAAACAACTGAACGTTCTACTACATCAATACCTTCATCTATTCTCATCAAGCCTTGATAACAAATAGAAGCGACCGGACCACGAGTATTGCGACATACAGTTTTAGCAGCTTCAACATCACCTTTTTCCAAAGCAGCCTCAATGTTAGCCATCAACTTCTTTGTATTCGTTTCAGCCAAGCTCAAATAAATGATACGTTCAATACAAAATGCAAGACCGATAACCAAAGCGATAGCAACCAAACTCATGAAAGATGCAGTACCTTCAATAAATTTAGTCTTAATTTCCTTGTGAATACCACCTTCTTCTGCCTCTACAGTAGCATCACCAGCAGGAGCTGCTTGAGCTGCAGGAGCAGCTTGTTCTGTTTGTTCAGCTGCAGGAGCATCTTGAGCCTGAGCAAGTTGAGTTGAGCCAAATGTTAAGACTCCCATCACAGCAACAATTGCAAATAACTTTTTCATTGTGTGTCTAATTTTTAAGATTAATTAATTAAATTGTTTATTATATTCATTTATTACTTTTGTTTTCTTCTTTCATACTGCGGAGAGACGGGGATTCGAACCCCGGATACCCTTTAGGGGTATACACGCTTTCCAGGCGTGCCTCTTCAACCACTCGAGCATCTCTCCAATCAACATCTGTTCTGAAATCGGGTGCAAATTACAAAAAAAATGCGAACCGCGAGCGTTTTCAGCTACAAATGTATTCTTTTTTTTGTTCTTCCACTGCATTCTCAAAGTTTTATCCACAAGAAAATCTCAAAATTAAAAACTTTAAAATCTTCGGAACGTTATTTGAGCATTCCAAACACTTTTAAAGCGTTTTCAGAAGTGATACCGCCTATTTCTTCAGGCGAATTTCCGTATATTTCCGCTACTTTTAACAGAGTATCCTTTACATTCGCACTCTCGTTTCTTTTACCCCGGTTCGGCACGGGAGTTAGATAGGGAGAATCGGTTTCAAGAACAATCCGTTCCAAGGGGATATTTTGCAAAACTTCCGGCAATCCCGATTTCTTAAATGTCACCACACCGTTAATCCCAATGAAGAAATTAGAAAACTCCAGCATACGGAATGCCTCTTCCCGTGTTCCCGTAAAACTATGGAAAATCCCCCTTAGAGAAGACGTTTTATACGGTTTCAATATATCATATATATAGTCGAACGCCTCCCGGCAATGAATCACTACGGGTAATCCATACTCCAACGCCCACCGCACCTGCCGTTCAAAGGCAATCTGCTGTTCCTTCAGGTAAGTTTTATCCCAATAAAGATCCATGCCTATTTCACCGATTGCGACATAACCGTCCGGCATTGCCAGATGTCCGGCCACAACAGCCAGTTCCTTCTCATAACCGGCATCCACAGAAGTGGGATGCAGCCCTATCATCGGAAAACAATACCCCTTGTACTCCGAACAGACCTTAAGCATGGGTTCAATAGTGGTACTGTCTATATTGGGCATAAAAATATGGGTGACTCCTGCTTCCCGGGCGCGCATCATCACCTGCGGCAAATCCGATTGGAAGTCCTCCAAAAAAAGGTGGGAATGTGAATCTACTAATTTCATTTTGCAATCTCTTCTTTTTCACCGGTACGGTAATAATAAATCAAGCCATAAGCGCGACACAACTCCAGACGTTTTTCATTCGGCATAACCTCTGCGTATTTCCGCTCCACCTGGTTCCAGATATCCAGAATCAGAGCATCGGCTTCGGAGCGCATGGAAGCAAGAGCTTCCAGACTGCGCGCCGTCAGCGCCTGCAAGTTCCTCTGTCTCTCGTAGCTCTCCATGAAAATATCATAATGTACCCTGACTTTGGCAATGGTAGGATTATAAATAGGAATTCCGCCCTGAGAAATGCGCCGGCTCTCGCCTTCCACTATTTTACGTCCCCACTCTGCAAGGGCTGCCTCCGTAGACAAATCCGGAACATTATTGTTTCTCATATCCAAGCCGTAGAACTCCTTATGAACGGTACGCACCTCCGAACGAATCACTGCCAGATTCAGTACCTGGATAAAATGCGATATGTAAAGACGGGCAGTCTTTACATTTGCCTGATGCTTACGTCCCGCCTTTGACTGACGCTCCAAACATTCCACATAATGCGCCGCTTCAAACTTTACCAGGAAATTCCGGCATCCGTAAGTACCTTCAGAGACACAGCCAAATCATACACATTATATGTGTCACCTTTGGCAACAACGGCTTTCAACGCACGTATTCTTGCCTGATCTGTATTTGGTAATCTTCTGTAAGGCATTCTTATCGGCTACTGACAATTACACTTCCCGGTACATCAACTCCTTTATAAGCTTATCCAGTTCTCTTTTCCTCTCAGCCGTCACATTCACGGCAGCCAGGCTTTCCAAAGCCTTGTTGTTGTATTCCGACATTTTGTTTTCACAAAGGAGTTTAACCCCTATCCGGTTATACAAACCGGTTACAGCCTCTATCTTCTCAGCCGGGTCAAAGTCCGTAACGGTTATCCAATGCTTCAATTGCGTAGCCTGCTCCTTATCCGCATGTTCCAAGGCCTTTATCAACATATAGGTTTTCTTGTTGCACAGGATATCGCCACCTATATTTTTACCAAATATGGCAGTATCGCCGTACACATCCAGCAAATCGTCTTTCAGCTGAAAAGCGACACCCATATTCATGCCAAAGTCATACAGCCGTTCCGCATCTTCAACAGAGGCACCGCCCAACAACGCTCCGATTTTCAAACTTGCCGCCAGCAGCACGGATGTTTTCAGACGAATCATCTCCAGGTATTCCTCCTCCTTCACATCGCTCCGCTGCTCAAAATCCATATCCATCTGCTGACCTTCGCAAATTTCAAGAGCCGTCAGGCTGAACAAATCCATCACGGCCTTCAAATGTTCGGCCGGACATTGCGCCATAAACTGATAAGCCAGCACCAGCATTGCGTCCCCCGAAAGGATGGCCGTATTATCATTCCATACCTTTGCACCGTTTCTTTTCCGCGGCGTTTATCGGCACGGTCCATCAGGTCGTCATGCAGCAATGTATAATTATGATAGACCTCGATGCCTGTTGCCGGTGAGAATACAGGTCTGACATCTTCCTTATAAAGATTATAAGCCATCAGCATCAGCACGGGGCGGATTCTTTTTCCACCCATGGACAAAACATAGGCAACCGGGTCGTACAACCCTTTCGGAGTACGTTCAAACTGCAAATCCGCAATATGGGAATTTATTTTATCGAGAAGTTCGGAAGCTGTAAACATAAGTATTTCAAATTTAGGAATGGCAGAGAATGAAAAGAGGCTGCCTAAAAGCAACCTCTTTACGCAATATTTAAATATATTAACTAAAAAACCAAATTACTGCAAGCGGAACATCACAGGCACTGTGTATTTAACACGTACCGCTTTACCACGCTGCATACCCGGTTTCCATTTCGGCATGGAGCTGATCACACGGATTGCCTCTTTATCCAAATACGGGTCAACACCTCTAAGCACTTTAGCATCTACGATACTACCGTCTCTGTTAACAACGAACTGTACGATAACACGACCTTGTGTACCCTTCTCTTTCGCTATCGCAGGATATTTCATATTCTCCCGTACATATTCCGCTACAGCTCCATTGCCACCCGGAAATTCAGGCATTTTCTCTGCAACCAAAAAACACCGTCTTCAGACGATTTTCCAGCAGTCTCCTTTTTCTCACATCTGCCGTGTCCTTCACTACGGGAATCTCCGGAACATCAGTAAGATTCACCACTGCATTTACCCCGGAAGCAACATTTTCCACCGTTTTTGTTTCTACAATTGCCGCTAAATCATTAACTTTGACGCAGAAATCTCTTTTGCTTTTTGAGAGATTTCGGGACGGCAAAAGCAGTTACTGCAATAGCTGCCAATGGAAGCACATACAAGTACTTCAACCGTGCCCACGGATTTGATTTTTCTTTTAACATCATAGTGATACGTTTTT
>ERZ791618.355-NODE-355-length-24285-cov-2.672390_pt1 | contig 24285 bp, 19 predicted proteins | sample MGYA00510059_ERZ791618 | MGnify/ENA primary metagenome ERZ791618 (study PRJEB30046, sample SAMN00715159) | human gut metagenome | study: EMG produced TPA metagenomics assembly of the A metagenome-wide association study of gut microbiota in type 2...
TCCGGGAAAGAGCCAACCATCCGTAAACGGCTGGCCAGGCCTGCGGACGGGGACGGCGGTACGCTCCCGGACTTCACCGAAGGACAAGTTTTTGACGACGCGGAGGTTTCCGTCACCGAGCATTTCACCCAGCCGCCGAAGCCCTATACCGATGTTATATGCTATGAAAGGGGGATAAGAAATCGCCCATAGAAAGGAGAATTGACCCATGAAAACAAAGCAAACAGGAAGCGGAAAAATCACAGCCCTTTATGAGAGATTGAGCCGCGACGACGAACTGACAGGCGACAGCAATTCGATTATCAATCAAAAGAAGCTGCTTGAAGATTATGCAAAATCGCATGGCTTTACTAACTGCGCCCACTTTACCGACGATGGGTGGTCTGGGGCTAATTTTGACCGTCCGAATTGGAAGCGCATGATTGAAAGCATTGAAAGCGGCGAGGTTTCCCATGTCCTTGTAAAAGATTTAAGTCGCGTCGGTAGGGATTACTTGCAAGTGGGATTTTATACCGAAGTGATGTTCAGAGAAAACGGCGTGCGCTTTATCGCCATTGCCAACGGTGTAGACAGCGACAAACGGGAAAGCAGCGAGTTTGCGCCGTTTTTGAACATTATGAACGAGTGGTATGTTCGTGACTCCAGCCGCAAAATCACAACTGTTTTACGGGCATATCCATGACACCAACAGCGGCAACCCCCATTGTCATATCATGCTGACTATGCGACCACTTGACGAGCGCGGCACATGGACAGCGAAATCCAAAAAGGAATATGACCTTGACGAAAACGGCGAGCGTATCCGCTTGCCAAGCGGCAGATACAAGACGCACAAAATTGACCTTACAGGCTGGAACGACAAGGACAACACCCTCTTGTGGCGCAAGGCATGGGCTGACTATACCAACGACTTTTTGGAGAGGAACGGAAGCCCGGAGCGTATCGACCACCGCAGCAACGCCGAGCGCGGCATTGACGAGATACCCACCGTCCACATGGGCGTGGCGGCTTGCCAGATGGAGAAGAAAGGTATCGCCACCGAGAAAGGCGAACTGAACCGCAGTATTCAAAAGGCAAACCGCCTTATCCGGGAAATCCGGGCGCAGATTGGAAAGCTCAAGGAATGGATTGCCGACCTGTTCAAAGCGCGGGAAACCGCCCCGAAGCAGCCGCCGCAATCTCCCAACCTTGCAAATCTGTTGATGAAGTATTTGAGCGTTCAGAGAGAAAAGAGCCGGAAGTATTCGCAGCGTTGGCAACAACAGCACACAGCCGATGAACTGAAAACCATAGCGGCAGCGGTCAACTATCTTTCCGAGCATGGTATCTCTAATCTTGATGAGCTGGACGCTTCTCTTTCCTCTGTCAGTGATAAAGCCTATTCAATCCGGGAGGGAATGAAAACCACCGAGGAACGCATGAAGAAGCTGCAAAAGCTAATTGAATACGGGAAGAACTATACAGAGTACAAGCCCATTCACGATGAGCTGAAAAAGCTGCAAAACGGCTGGACAAACAAGCGCGACAAGTACGAGGAAGCCCACCGCGCCGAGCTGACCCTATGGAACGCAGCAAGTCGCTATCTCCATGCAAATCTGCCGAAAGGAACAAAGACCTTGCCTATTGCGGAATGGGAACAGGAATATGCTGACCTCAAAACACAGAGGGACAGCGATTATACCAAACTGAAAGATACCCGCGCCGAGGTTGCCGAGCTTCAAAAAATCCGCAAATGCGTGGATATTGCACTCCGCGCCGACCAGCCGGAGCAGACGCAGAGCCGCACCAAGCGGCACGAACAGGAGCGATAAAGAAAAGGACGGGCAAGCTACTTTGCCTGTCCGTCCTAAATGTTTTCCGATAAAATGGACGCTATTGATTCCTAATATTAAAACCAACTTGCTCTTTCGTCCCTAAATTCGGGCAGGTCACTATGCTCATAAGGATTATAATTATTCAAATTGCAGCCAAACTCTTTCAATGATTTTATTTTATTATCCTCTGTCCATTCAACCAGGGAAATTCCATCAAATTCCTCTATGCTCCCATTGTTCATTTCATTTTTGAAATACCACTCCACAATCGTCTGATTTCCTTTGTGGAAAAATTGTTTGATTTCCCAAGCAACGACTTTGCCACGAGTATTCCATTCCTGAAACCAGTGTTTTACGATTTGACGGTTATTATATTTTGGACTCCAACTTTCAGTATAAATTACATCTTCTGCAAAAATATTATCAATACCTAAATCCTGTTTTGTAAGCCACATTTCAAACCATAAGTGAATAATTTTTTCTCTTTCATTCACAATCCAGCACCTCACTAACTTCCGATTTGTCATTCTGATTTAAGCATATTATACGACGATTTTGTGACTGCTTTTACCGTCAAGTTCGCAGTATGTATCTGCGGTATGGGGTTGCTCCAATACCGCAGACGGATTATCTTTCCAGCTCATTTTTGCGCTTTGTACTTCTCTGAACCGGAATGGAGAGCAGCTCTCTTGTACGCTCTCCAAGCTGCTTTTCAATGACTGTCAACCGCTGCTCCGGCAAATTGAGGGACGGATGACGGGTGAACTTGAAGTCCACCATTCGCCGCAGCTGCGCTTTCTGCTTTGCACCCATTACCTCTTTACATACATCCTCATAGGAAATGCGGTAGGGATTGGAACGAGTCTTTGCATACGCACTCAGGTTCTTGAAATCATCCGGCATTGCGTAGTTGAACAGCGACAAGCCGTTATCGAAGATGGGGGCAGGGGCGATAATTTCGCCCGTGTGATTGTTCCGCAGTAAGCCGAAGTTGCCGAAGTGTCTGTCCTCGTTGTAAATCAGGGCATCGAAAACCAGCATACTGCAAAGCTGCTCGTAGAACTCGTCGCCCAAGGTCTTGTAATAATCAAGGCAGGCTTTCAGCGTCGTCTTGCGGAGAATACGCCCGATAGGGACAAAGGAGGTATCAATATCCGTGAACAGCCGGCACTTGGAAGCAAGGATACCTTTCCAGTTTTCCAAGTCGTACTGTACGCAGCTGATGCCCATCTTGTCTGCGATCTGACAGGCATAATACTCGCTGTACGGCTCGTTTCCGGTGTTCGCAGCCCCCTCCGTGCCGCCCTTATACAGATAGATGCCGTCACCCTCCACGAACCTCCAAGCCTTCCGCAGCATACCGTTGGTAGTCAGCTCCGGCGAGGTGGAGAATGCCTCCCGACTGCCGCCCACGCCGGTATAAGCCACCAGTGACAGCGCTTCGGAGAAGCGGTTTTCATAGAGGTTATAATCGGCATACTTGCCGTCAAAGTCGGCGGGGACGACCCAATAGCTGTCGTTGAGGGACAGCCCCATACAGACATCAATGATGCCCTTCGTGTTGTTTACGCTCAGCCCCAGCGTCTTTAAGATTTCATCTACAAACTGTCGGTTCTTCGGGATCACCCGTCGTTCCAGCCACTTCACAACGCCCTCGTTTGTCAGCTCCAAGTCGAGGGGAAACAGCTTTTGCTTTGCCGTTTCGGTGTGAAGAATTGTCGCCTGCAAGCCCTCCAAGCCTCTTTCCTCCAGCGTGAAGGTCAGCAGTGTTTCATCATAAAGGCGCAGGCTATATTCTTTTTCCATTGTGCTGCTCCTTTCCTCAAGCATTACGGACACATCCTTGTCAAGCGCTTCTGCGATCTTGATCATCAGGTCAAGGGAGAGATTTTGTGTTCCTTTTTCGATGCGGCAGATGTTGGAACGCTGGGTTCCGATGCGCTTTGCAAGCTGTTCCTGCGACAGTCCTTTTTCCAGTCTTGCCTGCGTCAGCTTCTGCACGATGCTCTGCCTTGCTGTCAACAGTTCCTTTTCGGTCATACAAAGCCCTCCCTTCCGATCCACTATAATGTTATCATATATGATAACGATTGTCAAGGGGTTCGGCTATCTTTCCAAGTCCCTCGGTTTCTTTTCGGGCGGTTCTTCACCCTCATCGGGTTCGCCGCCGACGATCTCGTTCTCACGCTTATCCACATTGAGCAGGGCGTTGAGTTCATTCAGCCGGTCGGTCTTGGCTTTCAATTCTTCCTCCTGCGGGAACGGTCTTTCCACATCGACCTTGGCAGTTTCAAACTGCTTTTGGAGGTTATCAAGCTCCATTTCGTTCATCTCCAAACGCTTTGGAAGCCCCTCCAGCGCATTATCCAAGCGGGTGATATTACCGAAGGTGTCCGAGCCGAGGGTTACGGGATAACCAAGCTCACCCTTGAGCCGCACTTTGTATTCTCTTGCTTCAAAGTACAGCTCCATCGGGAAACCACGGTACTCACCGAGGTGGATGGGGTCGGGATTCGTCATTGCTTTACACGCCTCCAAGATGGCGTTGCCGGCATCCGCTTTCTCTGAATAGAAAGCACCCTTGACCGTCATACCCACAAAGGTTTCATCAGACGGCTTCGGGTGCTCTGCCACTCTTTCAATATCGGATTTTAATCCCGCAATTACATCCGCCCGCCGTGCGATCTCCTGCGGATAGAACTTGATGATCTTATCCTCCAAAGCATATTTTTCGGAAAGAAAACTGGACTTTAAGAGCCGCAATTTCTGCACCTGAATGTCCAAGTCCATCTTCTCTTTGATGTGGGGATTGCCGGTCGCCAGCATTTTGATTTCAGCGTAAGACAGTGCGGTTTCGTCAATATCCTCGCAGGATCGCACCGGCGATTTACTGGTCATTATCTGCGAAGCGAACTTCTGCTTGCCTTCCACGAGCTGATACAAGTAGGCATCAAAGGTTTCTTCCGTCACGAAACGGTAGATGTGAACCTCTGCATTTTCGTTGCCTTGCCGGATACTTCTGCCGAGCCGCTGTTCCAAGTCAGAGGGTCGCCACGGGCAGTCGAGATCGGAGGATGCGGCAAGTTTGTTCTGCACATTCGTACCGGCTCCCATCTTCTGCGTACTGCCCATCAGGATACGGACATCCCCTCGGCGTACCTTCTTGAACAGCTCCAGCTTCTTTGCTTCGGTATCTGCTTCGTGGATGAACCTTATCTCATCGGAGGGAACGCCACGGGCAATCAGCTTCTGCCGGATGTCATCATAAACATTGAAAGAGCCGTCGTTTTTCGGCGTAGAAAGGTCGCAGAAGAATAGCTGGGTCAGCCGCTTTTCACTGCCACGCTCCCAAGTTTCAAACATAGCGTCCACGCAGGCGTTGAGCTTGCTGTCCTCAAAATCAGGGAGCAACGGATTGATAAGCCGCTGATCAAGAGCCAGCTTTCTGCCGTCGTTGGTGATCTTGAGCATATTATCTTCCTTGGCATCAACCATACCGTTTCGTACCCTTTCGGCTCTCTCCGCAAGCTCGGCTACCATCTGCTTTTGGATTTCAGAGGGCTTCACCGAGATATTGTGAAAGACCGCTTTCGGCACTGGCAGGTCAAGCATATCCGCTGTTTTGATGTCTGCGATTTCCTTGAACATCGCCATCAGCTCCGGTAAATTGTAGAAGCGGGCAAAGCGTGTTTTAGCTCGGTATCCTGTTCCTTCGGGTGTAAGTTCTACTGCCGTAATGGTTTCTCCGAAAGTGGAAGCCCAGGCATCGAAGTGCTGCAAGTTGTTCTGAACAAGGGTGTTGTACTGCAAGTATCGCTGAATGGTGTAAAGCTCGACCATCGAATTGGAGATCGGCGTTCCTGTCGCAAACACTGTCCCACGCCCTCCGGTCAGTTCGTCCAAATACCTGCATTTCATAAAAAGGTCGCTGGATTTCATCGCTTCGGTTTGGGCGATGCCGCCTACATTCCGCATCTTAGTAAAGAGGAACAGATTCTTATAGTAGTGGCTCTCATCAATGAAAAGTCTGTCCACACCCAACTCCTCAAAGGTCACTGTATCATCCTTTTTGGATTGGTCGTTGAGCTTATCGAGCTTCTGCTTGACAGATTTCTTTGTGCGCTCCAGTTGTTTTACGGAGAAGTTATCTCCACGGTTCTTTTTCAGTTCCGCAATGCCCTCCGTAACTTCATCAAGCTGCTGTTCGAGGATCGCCCGCTGCCGTTCAATGGACATCGGTATTTTCTCGAACTGCGAATGCCCGATAATGATGGCATCGTAATCGCCGGTGGCAATTCTGCCGCAGAACTTTTTGCGGTTCTTGGTTTCAAAGTCTTTCTTCGTTGCCACCAAAATGTTGGCTGAGGGATAAAGCTGTAAGAACTCCGATGCCCACTGCTCGGTGAGGTGGTTGGGTACGACAAACAGGGATTTACTGCACAAACCAAGCCGTTTGGACTCCATCGCCGCCGAAACCATCTCGAAGGTTTTCCCTGCGCCCACGGCGTGTGCAAGCAGCGTATTCCCGCCGTATAGGATGTGCGCCACCGCATTTCTTTGGTGTTCCCGAAGCTCGATTTCCGGGTTCATACCGCTGAAAACGATGTGGCTTCCATCGTACTCACGGGGACGCAGGCTGTTGAATTTATCGTTGTAAAGGCGGCAGAGCCGTTCTCTGCGCTCAGGGTCAGACCAGACCCAATCCTGAAAGCCCTGCTTGATTAGCTCCTGCTTTGCCTGTGCGATTGCCGTTTCCTTCTTGTTCAGAATGGCTTTCTTTTTGCCGTCTGCGTCCTCTACATAGTCGAAGATGCGGACATCTTTAAGGTTCAGTGTTTCCTCGATGATCTTGTAGGCGTTGATGCGCCCCGTACCGTAGGTACTGTATGCCTTCACATTGCTGCGGTCATAGGACTTACCCTCAATATTCCACTCACCGGTATAGGCAGAGAAATGAACCTTGATGTTCCACTGTGCGTACCTCGGTGTTCCCAAGAACTCAAACATAAACTGTTCGACAATTTCGGTCGGCAGCCAAGTAGCACCAAGCCGAACGGCAATCTCGCTGGCGGTCAGGTCTTTGGGCTGCACCCGTTCCAATGCTTCCACATTGACGGTGTAATCTTCGGGGTAAAGCTCCGCCGACTTTCGGGCGAGTACCAGCTTTTCCCGGACATTGCCGGAGAGGTATTCGTCTGCCATCAGGTACTTTGCCTGCGTGGAATTGCCGTACCCGTGCATCGGGTTCAGAAAGATAACGCCCTTTAAGTCTGCAAAGATTTCTTCCTCGGTCTTGCCGGTCAGCTCGCACATATAATCCATATCCACACGGGCTTTTTCGCCCATAGAAACGGCAAGTGCTTCGCTGGCGGTATCTACGGAAGTGACGGGTGTGTGTGGTTTGATGGTTCGCTTGTAGAATATATCCGCCTTGCGTTCAAGCTGACCTTCATCGCCCAAGACCTCAAGCGCCGAGAGCAGAGAAAAGGAGCTGTCCTGCGAAAATGCGGAAATGTTGGCACGGCTGTTGATAAGTCCGTACTGCTTGGAAAAGGTATCATAAAGAGCGTTTAATCGCTCCTGCTCCGCTTTAATATCCGAGTTGGGGTAGTCCTCCGTCTGCAATTCGATCAGCTTTCTGACTGAATCACGGATGCGGATCATACCCTTTATGCGGTTCTCTGCGGTAGCGGATACCTCCACCGGAGCCATACGGCTGTTTTCTCGGAAGTAGATTTTATCGTCCAGCACCGTATAGGAGAAGTTGCGAACGGTGGGATCTGCGGGAATGGAATTGTCCTCCTCTGCAAGCTCATCCTCCACCTCATATGCGGTCAGCTCACCGTGAATATTGGAAACGGCTTCGCTGAGTTGCTCGGCAAGGTCTGCCCCCTCGTAAGGGACGCAGGTGGCTTCGGGACCGAAACGCCCCGACACCATTTTCATCTCTCCGAGTATCATTTCGGGATGCTCAACAAAGTACCTGTTCATCAGGATACCGTTTTCATCCGTGCCGAGCTGTACCCAATCCGGCTCTATATCCACAATGCGGTCACGCTTTTGCAGAATAAGAATGTCCGAAACGACCTCCGTTCCGGCGTTACCCTTAAAGGTGTTGTTCGGCAAACGGATAGCACCAAGCAGGTCGGCTCGCTGAGCAATATATTTACGGACAGCGGAGTTTTCCTTATCCATCGTACCCTTGCTCGTAATGAGCGCCATTACGCCGCCCGGACGGAGCTTGTCCAAGGATTTGGCGAAGAAGTAGTCGTGAACGAGGAACTTGTGCTTGTCGTAACGCTTGTCAGGAACCTTGAAATCCCCGAAGGGTACATTCCCCACAACGGCATCAAAGAAGCTGTCGGGGAGGTTGGTTTCCTCAAAGCCCTGTGCGGCGATAGAGGACTTTTGATATAACTGCTGTGCGATACCGGCAGAAACCGTATCCAGCTCCACACCGTAGATCTTGCTTTCCTTCATTTCTTCGGGAAGCATACCGATAAAATGCCCGATGCCGCAGGACGGTTCCAAGATGTTGCCCTCACGGAAGCCAAGCTGTTTCATCACCTTATACACGGCATTGATAACCGTTGGCGGCGTGTAAAAAGCGGTCAGGGTGCTTTCTCTTGCGGAAGCGTATTCCTCCGGCGTCAGGATGTTTTTCAGCATCCCGAACTCTGTCTGCCAAGAACCGGCTCTCTCATCAAAGGCTTCGGGAATACCGCCCCAGCCCACATATTTAGAGAGGATGATCTGCTCGTCCGGTGTGGCGAAGCGGTTTTCTTCCTGACACCTTTTCAGAACGGTGATTGCCGCATAGTTGCGGTGGAAACGCTCCTTCTTGTTGACATCCTCGACCTCGTGAGAAGCAAGGTCAAAGGTATGACGGTCTGCCATTGGGATTTCGGGATGAATATCAAAGGTCTGCACCCGTCTTTTCTTCGGCTGCTCCCAAACAGGGGTAAGGGGTGCTTCCACCCGTGCCAGTTCTTCCTCGGAGAGATAAACAAGGTCGTCAAAGGACAGTGCTTGCAGTCCTTTTTCGGTCAGTTCTTCAAGGGATGCATACTGTTCACTGCGGACGACTTTTCCATCCACAAGGGTTTCGATGCGAGAATCCACAAGATTGACCCTTGCCTGTATTTCGTGCTTGTCATCCTCGGTGGTGGTATAGGCGATCTCAACATTGGAAGGGTCGGAATAATCGCACCATCCTCACGCTGATACTCCTCACGGCAAAAATCGTCAATCAGCCGCTTCGCCGTATCAAGGGAGGCTTCGGGACGATCAATGGGAGGAATCCCTTGAAGCTGTTTCAGATAGTCGTTTGCCTGCCATTCGCTGGCAAACTCCTCGCTAACGCCCTCCTCGTCTACATAGATTGCACTGCGGGTTTCATCCCAGACCGCATAGCCGTTTTCTGTTTCAATGACGGCAAATCGTTCCACAAGATAGGGACTGTCGATGATCTCAAAGCTCTTGGGCGGTGGGTCAAGCTGGGTGATAAAACTGTGCGGAATGGTGTTGCCGTCCTTGTCCTTATACAGAACAATACTCATCGGCACACCGTAGTAGTTTTCCTCCTTGATGTCCTTCTCAAACTGATAAGGACTGGTGTACTCGATGCTTTCACCGACCTTGCCGTCCGTGCCGAGATAGTCGATCCTGCCGATAGGTTTGGACTCGATGGGTACTTCCTTCGTGGCGGAAACCACGGTGCGGGTAATGCGTTTACCATCCTCCAAAGCATTGACCGCTACATCGTACCCTCTGTCGGTCAGCATTGTAAGGTAGGTTTCCAAACGGTGCTGCGGGAAGCCGCACATTTCGATACGGCTATCTGCGCCCAACGCACGGCTGGTTAGCGTAAGGTCAAGGCTATTTCCAACGGTTTTGGCATCATCCGCATAGGCTTCAAAGAAATCACCCATCTGATACAGTACAAGGCTGTTCGGGTTGTCTGCTTTGGTTTCAAGATATGCTTGATAGAACTCCGGCAAAGCAGCATCCTTTGGCTTTTCTCTTTCTGCTGCCTGTTCGATACGCTCCACAACACTCTGCGGCAAGTCCTGCACATAGTAGGTGATTTCACCTTCAGGAGAGATATGGGCAATGTTCTGATAGTCCCCATTGACTTCCACGGCACGATTCCAAACAGTCAGTCCGTTGCCGAGATAGCCCATCCCAATGTCATACTGGGTAGACTGTTCTTCGGGTTGCTTTTCGGCAACCTTCAAATGGTCATTCAACGGGTTTTCCTGCACCTTGCTGTCGAACTCGGCTCTCGTCATTTCCTTGTTGAAAAGCGGAAACTGCGTATCATAGAGCATCACACGCTCGTCATCAAAGGAGAGAATTTCATACTCGTTTGCGCCGAGATAGACGGTGCTGCCGAGGTGGTACTCATATCGCTCATTTTTCGGCTCTGCCTTTTCAGTAGGTGCAGTGGATAAGATTTCTCTATTCCTTCGTTCCTCGGCAAGTGCTGCACGGCGTTCTTCCTGCCTTTGCAGCCACGCAGGATACTGCGCCTTTTCCTTCGGATTAAGGTAGCGGTCAAGTTTTATCAGCTCGGCAATACGCTTTTCCACCTGACTCCATTTCAGGTCAATGTGGGGCTTATCATTTCCGATTCCCTTAGAGATGCGGATACCCTTACCGTCGTGCTGCTCATCAATGCCTGCACCGACAATTACGGGATAAGCACCGCCCCAGCCGTATTCATTTTTCAGAAAGTCGGCATTTTCCTTTGCAGACAGGCTCTTTTGGAACTGCTCATAGATTCGCATTTTTCCCTCAGAGATGCCGCTTCCACGGGTGAGAACAGCGTCGATGATCTCCTGAGAGAAAGTAAAAGCAGAGGGCTTTCGTTCCTCTGCTCCTGCTGTCATCAAGCTCAACTGCCCGTCAATGGACGGCAGCGGTTTCATCGTGTCCTGCAACTCCCCAAGTAACCGCATCGCTTCAAAATGCTGGGCAATTACGCCCCAATCATAGAAGCTCTGCGCTGTACGGGAGAGATAGCTGCCCTCCCAAAGCTGCAACACATTCTGATAGGTCTTGTAGCCCACACGCCGTCCATCGCTCAGAATGACCTCGGTGTAGTCGTTGTTGAAAATGCGCTTGATATAAGAAATACGGGCGTTCTCATCAGCGGTAGCTTCAAAGAATGCCCGTATCTCGTCCTTGCTTGCCTTTAGGTGCGGCGTGGTGCCGAGGATTTCACGAATCGTATCGTCGCCGCCAAAGAACGGCAGGCTTTTATCCTCGTGACTTCGGTCGTAATAGTCTAAGCGAAGATTACCTCCGCCATCACGATCTCCTGAACCCGGCTCCGGATACTGTTCATCTTCCGAACCCAGCTCATCATATCCGTCGCTTTCAGATTCTCCGTCACGCCCTCCGACGCTGCCATCTGCTCCGTCAGCATCTGTTCCAGCTCGGTGGCTCTCCGCTCCGTGTCGTTCAGATGCTCGTTCAGGGCGCAGCTCGTCAGCAGGTTGTAGTAGCGTACCTTGTGATGCTCCTTCAGGAACTTCTTCCGCATCCGGGCGTACCTGCCCATCGACAGCTCTGGCTGCTCCGGCATTGTCAGATCGGGGAGCAGATAATCCCCCTGCCTCGTGTAAGTGATCTCGTTCATCGTCAGGACTCCTTTCGGTTTTTTCTTTGCCTACATTGTAATCGGCTTTGGTTTTCTCTGCAATTATGCGATTTTGACGGTCGAGGGCAAGAATGGTGCGGGAAATCTCCGCAAGTCCCATCTCCGCAATATCGCTGGTGGCATAGCCGAGGGCGTTCAGCGTGGCAGGGGTCGTAAAATTCACCACATCCCGAAGATCATCGGGTTCAAAGTATTCTCCGGCTTCAATGCCCAGGCGGGTCATCGTCATATAGGCGACGCTATTTCGCACCGCCGTTTTGAAAATGTGGGTGATTTCTTCTTCGGATACGCCGTCCAGGAAGCTGTCTTTCACGCTGTAGATCAGATCGGAGAGATAGTCGGGGATGTTGTCCTCTACGGCGTTTCTTGCCGCCGACTCGATGGCAACGGCAAGGGTTTCCTTATCGTCCAGTTCACCAAAGGTGCTTTCCAGCGTGTCGATCACTTCTGCCGTGTATTCGTCCCGCATTTGCCAAATGGGAACTCTGCGGGAAAAGCGGCTGGGATGCGTGTCGGAAATATCGAAGTAGTGGACAAGCCGCTGGCGGCGTTGGTCGGCATCCTCAAAAACGGCAATGCCGTGCGCCCCACGATTGACCCATCGCCCAAACTTTTGGTTCCAGTCGTCGATCTGAAGAACGGCGGTGGCGTCCGGTCGCTGTGCGTGTACCAAAAGCTGCTCGTCAAAGCGCAGACGGTAGTTGTAGCAGGCAGAGCGCAGAAACGCTTCCCAGCTTGCGGGGTTTGCAACAACCGTTTTACAGGTTCGGTTATACAGCTCCGAAATGAAGTCGTATTTTCGTGCCATCGGCGGACACCTCCTTATCGTTCATAGTCTTTTGGCTTGATGGCTTTGCCGTTCTCATCATAGCTCTTGGGTTTGGCGGCAATGGAGTCCCACCGGATCATAGAACCGGCAAGCATCGCCTGCTCCTGTGCCTTAGTCACGCCCAACTTTTCATTGAACTTGTCTTTAATTGCTTCGTTCTCTGCACGGTTCCCGTCGTTAAAACTTGTGGCGGTATAGCCCTTTTGCCAGCGGTCGATTTGAATGACCTCGCCGGTTGACGGGAGTATGGAATAGCACATCGGAGGCAAGGGCGGCTCCATAGGAGCGTAGGTACAGCCACCTTGCTCCATACGCTCGGCAAACTCGCAAATGTGAAAGAGATTGCGTCCGACCTCTGTGTGATAGTTGTCAATATAGCGGCAGGGATAGCTTTCCGTCTTACCGTCACGGTCGGTCACAATGATGCGCTCTCCGTCCGGGATACGGAACAGTTCTTTATAGTGGCTGTCAATAAAGCGAATATCCCGGTTGGCTTCTTCGATGTGCTTGTCCAGCCATTCCTTTACATAGCAGAGGCAGTAGAAGTTATAGTCGCCCCTCGTTGGATTACAGCGAAGCACGAACGCATATTTCTCGGTATCTGCTCGGAAGCCGAACTCAGTGGTATAAGCACCCTGCATTTCGCTTTCCTTGTTCTCACGCCCATAACGCACCATCTGAGAACGGCTTTGAAGCAGTCCGTACTCCTCGGAGCGCAGGGCGTTGATTACATCATCCAAGTCCCGCTTGAACTCATCGCTTTTCCATTGCGGTCGGGTATCAAACCAAGTGGTATAAAACTGATCGCCGCTTGAGCCGAAGTCCCCACGAAGATAACCGATATTGCCTGTCTGCCCTTGAAGCTGCGAGCTTTGAGCGTAGGTGTATTTGCGTTCGGGAACGGTCAGCGGTCGCAGTGTGAAATCTGTCATTATCTTGCGCCCCTTTCTTGCGGTGTTCGTTGTTTCGGGATGTCAAAGCCGTAAACGGCGGCGATCTCATCCCCAAGTCGCCGGGTCAGCCGGGTAATATCGGCTCGTGTGGCTTTGCCGTGATAGATTTTATCTCTCAGGTTCTCCATCTGCGTTTCGGAAACGCCGTCTTTGAACACACGGTAGAGATAATGATTTGTACCGTCGTGATGAGTTGCATCGGCACGAAGATCGCCGTACTTGTCTACATACCATTCGGTATAGTCGGTGTCGGCATACAGGCAATCTCGGATGTTGCCGGAGGGAATGTCCTTGTAGCCCATCACTCTGCCGTTCCATCTGCCGATGTCGCCAATGACAATGATTGGCTGGGAAAGCTGAACATTCAGATTGACTCGCTCATCGGAGAGGTAGTCGTAATTGGTTTCCTCCATCCACTCATAGAGTGCCTGCTCATCATTCGGATCGTCGTCCAGTTCATTGGCTTCAAGGAACTCCTTGTAGTCCTCTCGCCAGTCATCCACATCAAGGCTCCGGTTGCTCCAAATGATGTGGCGGTCACTCGGTCGTGTCGCTTGGCTCATCTGTTCCACCTCCCAAGTAAGAGAAAAGGCGATTCTTTGCGACCTGCTCCTGAAGCTCGGTGATGACCGTCATATCCGGCACGGTCACATCGGGGATTTTCAGGATCGTCGGCAAGGTCAGCGCCTTCAAGTCTTTTTCGGTTTTACAGCCTGCGTCAAAGAGCTTTGCCAGCACCTTTATTTTCTGCTGCAAGCCCTGCTCGGCTGCGGTTTTCTTTGCTGCCATAGAAATCTGCCTCCTTATCGTTCGTGATCTTTTCCCTGCGTTGTGCGGCTCAAAGCAGCCGCTTTCTCTTTTGCCCAATCAGGCATACGCTCCGGCTTTACTTCACCCAGCACATCCATACGCTCAAAACGGGTATTCTTGCCGTCATAGAGGTTTTTGCAAAATACGGCGCTGCCACGGGCATTTGCTGAAGCTCCAAAGCCGCCGGTCACATAATAGAGTTGCCGGTCAGCTCGTTGGTACTCCGGCTTGAGGATTGCCGGGTTAATGGCGATGATTTTGCCGTTGATGTCGTTCTTATAATGGTCGGGGATGCAGTCCGCTTGGGTGATAACCGTCACGGGAATATCCAGCTTTTCAACCTCTGCCCGAAACCTCTCGGCGTCTTGCTTGATGCGCTCTGCAAAGAACAGCGCTGCATCAATGTAGTCGTCACCAACAGCACACTCGGTAAACTTTTCAAATATGTCGTTGCGCTCTCCGTAGCAGCAGAGGAAGCGTTCTCCGTTGGTACTCTGCTCATTCTCGGCAAGGATGATTTCACGGGAGCCGATATTCACGGCGCAGAGGACGGTGTAATCACCGACCATTCTCTTTTCATCTTCCATAGCCGTTACCTCAGAGAATGCCGATGATGATAACCATACTGTCATCGTCAGGGTTGGCGCTGCGGGAATATTCAGGGAAAAGTGACTGCACACGCTGCCTTGCCCTGCGGATGGTTTCAAAGCACGGCAGTCCGTAGACTTTGTAGTTGAACGCAAGGTCACAGAGGGGCTGCTCACCGGCTCGCAAGAAGTTTGCATAGCGGTTGTAGTAGTGCATAATGAGGATCATATCGTCGAACCTTGCTCTCGGACAGTCCTTCAAGATAGAAAGCACCCGGCTTTCTACCGTTTTCTGTTGATTCATTGAATCCCTCCTTCGGGTAGTAGAAAAGGGGCGGAGTTTTTGCTCCGCCCCTTGGATGATTGGCTCACTTCTTGTTTTTCTTTCTGACCTGCAAGAAGATAAAGCCGCCGATGATAAAGGCTACCAGTACGATAGCCACGATGGTTTTAGGTTCCATTAGTTATGATCCTCCTTTTTCTTTCTCCTGAAGCCGATAACGCCGCACACAGCGATGCCCACTGCGGACAAACCTGCAAGGGCGTAGAGCAGCGGCAGATTGGTTGTGTCGCCGGTCTTAGGCGTATCACGCAGAACATTGTGCATCTCCACAATGGTAGTGGAGCCGAGTTTGACCGTTGCCTTTTTGTCAGCAGGGATGACATACATCGAAGAAGCCGAGTTGCTTACCTCGGAAATGGTGTAGTCCCCGATGCGAAGCCCGTCAATGAAGATCTCACCCTTGTCGTTGGTTTCAAGGATAATGTCATAGCCGTTTGCTCCGGTAATTCGGAAAGCGAAGCCCTTGACCTTGCCGTCAGAGGAGGTCTTAACGATTTTCAGGTTGCCTCGCATAGCATTATTGATGAAGCCGACACCTGCCTTGTTCTCCACCTCGTAGGTCTTGCCGTTGGTGTCGATCATCACTTCATACACGCCGGTATCAAGAACAAATCCCTCCGGTGCTTTGGTTTCCTTGACGAAGTAGCGACCGTAGAACAAGTCGTTCATACTGTATTCGCCCTTTTCCTTTTCGGTCAGTGTGCCGAGCAACTCATCACCGCTGTCCAGCTTGCCGTTTGCGTTACTGTCCTTGTAGACCTCAAAGGTCGCTCCGGTCAGCTTATTGTCAGGATATTCGGAATCCACCTTGGTCAGATGGATGTTGCCACGGACATATTTGTTGACGATCTTGATCTCCACGACCTGACCGTCTGCGCCGATGGTCACGGGATAGATGGTATCGTCCAGCACGAAGCCGGCGGGCTGTTCGATTTCACGGACATACCAAGTGCCGTAAGGGATGCTCTCAAAAGAAAAACTACCATCTTCAGCAGAAGTGGCAGTCATCAGAGCGTTTTCCTTTGTAAACTCGCCGTCATCCGTGCGGAACAGTCCAATCAGCGCACCGCCGAGAGCGTTGCCGTTTTCATCAACCTTCTTGCCGGAAACAGAACCGTAAATCAGATCATTTTCGATTGCCTTGCCGTCATTGGCGGCAATCTTTACAACTGCCGTATCCTGATCGGCATACCCAAAGGTAACGGGATACTTTGTATCGGACAGCATATAGTGGCTGTCGGTAGTAAGCTCCTGCACATAGTAGCTTCCAAAAGGAAGGTCAGTCTTGATTTTCGCCGTTCCATCCTCATTCAGAGAGATGATCTCAACAAGACCATTTGCGGGAATGGAAGTACCGCTGGCAGACACGATTTCCTCGGCGGCGAACAGACCAAAAGAAATGTTTTTCATTTCACCGTTTGTGCCAATGCCGAAGTGCTCATTCTGCTCGATGGACTTTACAAGGCTGATCTCCACCTTCTGACGCTCGTTCTCGAACGAAGTCGCCGTTTCCGTAACAGCAACATTCTGACCGGCGTAAACAAGCTCGACGCAGTGAGGTTCCGGGTTGAGCACCATCCCGTGGGGTGCTGTGATCTCACGCACCTCATATTTGCCAAGGTAGAATTCACGGCTCACCGCTGCGCCGGTTGCATCGGTTGTAACAGTGTCTACGACCTCACCCTTCTGATTTCGGACAGTGCCGTCCTGCGTGATAATATCCTCTGCGGCGATGATCTCATAGACCGCACCAGGAAGTCCACGCTTTTCATACTGCGGCTGATAGATGGTGGGCAGTTCGTTTCCGCTTTCATCTACGCCGCCGATGACGGAAACGCCGAAGAACACCTCGCCGGTTTTTTCCACGGTGATGGTGCCTTTCTGTGCCATATTGGGCTTATCCACTTTTACTACCGTAACCCCGCTTTCTTCTGTGGAATTATCCTCCGTGACATCGAAGTACACGGGCGTTTCGTCGAGGACATAGCCGTAGGGAGCCTGCACCTCGACAATAGAGTACCCCTTTCCAAAGGACAGCTTTTCCGGCGTAACAAGAGAACCTTCTGCATTGGTGTAGAACACATCAATGGTGGTGGGCGTCGGGTAAGTGAAGGTCATTGTTACGGGGTTGCCGTCCGGGTCATAAATCTTGAAGCCTGCACCGGCGTAAGGAATAGTCTTTCCGGTTTCTGCGTCCTGCTTCACGATTTTGATGAAGCTGTTAAAGGGTGCATTGTTGATAAGGTAGCGATAAGTCGCCCCATTCTGAGAAATGAACACATCAAAGTCGGGCATCTGCTCGCTGCCCTCCCAGCCGGATACCTGATGGACGGTGTAGATGCCGTAAGGCATATCCTTGGTCTGGGCAAAGCCGTTTTCGTCGCAGGTGAGATAATCACGCTCGGTGTCCTCGGCAACCTCGTAGCTGCCTGCGGATTTCAGGTACACGGCAAACTCAGCTCCGCTTTCGGGTGTTTCAATCTGCGTATCACCGTTATCGGTGTGCTTAATAATGGCGATATTACCCTTTACGACCTGCTCGGTCACATCATTTGCCGTCTGATTATGCTCCACGGTATAAAGCTGCGGCTCTGCACCGACCTTATGAACGGTGGTATCAAGCAGATAGCCCTCGGAGGGTGTGATCTCTCGCACCGTCCAGTCGTTATCGCAGATATACTCCTTGGTAACGAACTGCCCGTTTTTGTCGGTGGTGTAGGTATCCACAAGGGTTTCGCCCTTATAGATGCCGTAAACAGCACCAGCAAGAGAAGCATCACCCTGCGCCGTGCCGATTTCAGCGTCGCTCTTAGTAACGGTCACAGAAAACTTCTTCAAAATATTGAGGAAGCTGCGGTTCGTGACCTCGTTCCAGTTGATAGGCGCAGACTGCGCTTCGGGAACAACATAGCGAATGGCAGTGTCCACTTCCTCCACGGTATAAGGTGTGGAACCGGAAATGAGAACATCTTCAAAGGTCGCCACGCCGTTTGCATCGGTTACGGCATACTCGTCCACGGCAATGCCGGAGAGTGAAGTGCCGTAAAGGTGGAAGGTCACACCCTCGTTGAGATTGTCCTCCGAGGACTTCACGATCTGCAAATCTCCACGCTTGAGCTTGTTGTTGAAGGTCACGGTAGAAACCTGACCGGAAACCACCGTCACACGGCGGGACTCCTGCGGCTCATACTTGTCGTAGTCCATTTCGGTCACGGTGTAAACGCCGGGCATCAGGTTGTCGATCTGAATCTCTCCCTTGGAGTTGGTCTTGACAGTCTGATTGATGCCGTTGCCGGTGACGGTAAAGGTGAGGTTATCCACCTTGCCGTCCTCAGAGGTTTTGACGATCTTAGCAGAGCCGTAGGACACCTTCAGATTGAGGAACGCCTGCACGGGGTCACTGACCGACTGTGCGTAGGTGATAACATCCTGCTTGCCGCTTCCTTGATTGAATGTTCCGTCCGTCCATGTGATGACACCACGACGGGACGAGCCAACCTTATTGGCAGTAATTCTTACGCTGTCAGAGGGAGCATCCGTTGCTGTGATAATGAGCTGGTTTCCGCTGACACTGAAAGAAACGCCATCCTCATTAGCGGAAAAGCTGTAATCGGAAAGCACACGGTTGTGGTCTGTCAGGGTAGCGGTATAGCTGCTGCCGTTCCATTCCAGCTCCACGCTCTGCGCTCTGTTCGGGTTTTTTGACATAAAGCTGGGGATGGCGGAGTGACGCTGAACGCTTGCTTCAATGCTGTCATAGTAATCGCAAAACAGGTCATACAGCGGATGGGCGGTGCTGATAACGCCCTTAACAGCATCGTAGCTACCGGGGCTTACATAATCGAAGTCCTCATCACGCTCACCTACAACGGTTTCCCAAATGAGAACCTGTGTTGCCATAGCTTCCGCCAGCGTTGCGGCATCAGCAGGGTTCTGTGAACGCCACGAGGTGCTGATGGGTCCCGTGTAACCGTACTGCATAATACGCCCGATGAACAGCTTCATATCGTAGGGGGAAATGGTGCTGTTGATGTCTGAGGGCAGGTTGTCCCAAAAGGTTTCGTCCTTACTGGTATAAGTGTCGCCGGTATCCTGCTGCACTCCCGGCTCAATGCAGTAACAGATGTTACCGTCATACGAGTGCATTGCTCGAATGGTAGTGTACTTGGACTCACCGGAATGCCAGCCGTTCATATACCGGAGATTGGGATGCCCCCAAGTACCGCTGTAATCAATATTAGCATCGCCGCTTCTCGGAAAAGAAACAAGGTAGACCTCTGCTCTTTCTCCTGCGGCATAGGCAGTAGTTGTGCCGATCCCCACAAGGGCTGTCAGGCACATCACGAGGGAAAGCAGTCCCGCCATTCCTCGCTTGAAAAGGTTCTTTCTCATTGTGTTTGTTACCTCCTTGAAAACGAAAAACGCACCGTACAATGACGATGCGTTTCGGGTGAAATGTGTTTTGTTGTTATGCGTAGCCGATATAGATTTCATAAGAGCCGCTTCCGGTCTGCTCATACCAAATCCACACATCGGTGATGTCGCCGTCCTTGGCATATCGGTCGAGATAGCCACGAATATCCCGTTCGGTGTATTTGCATTTTACACCTGCGGCGATGGGGTTATCCCAGCAATACACGGCTCCGCTGTCGAGCGCAAGTCCGATGCTCTCGGCGTAGCTCTTGGCAAAGCTGATCCAGTAGTCAATGTCAAAGACCGGCTCAGTAGGTTCTTCTTTCGGCGGTTCCGGTGGCGTCGATTCCTCAGTTGCCGGAGGTGTGGGCTGTTCTTTTTCTGTCGGGGCAGCGGTTTCCGGTCGGCGTTCGGACTCGTCTGTTTTCTTTTCAGGTTCGCTCGGCGGTGATAGCACTGCCGTGCTGTGCTCAGCCTGATCGGGAACCTCTGTTGTTTGGGTGTCACTTTCCGATACACTTGCCGGGAAATCTGCGACACGGTTGCTTGTTTGTAATTCTGTGCTTTGGGGACGGTCAACCTCCGTTTTCTTTTCTGCCTGAGCCGTTTCTGATTCGCTGGGGACGATGTTACTGTCCGAAGAAGAAATAGGGGCAGGCGTTTCTGCAATATGCGAGGCGTTGTTGCATCCCGTAGTCAGACACAGAAGCACAGCGAGTAAAAGAACTGCGATTTTTGGTTTCATACGCTTCACTCCCTTCGACAACATTCTACCCGATGAGAACTGCTCCGACAAAGGTGCGTTTTGAAGCGCAACTTTTCATCATACCGCCAAAACGCAGTTTTCCGAATTGTGCGAACTCCGTTTGCTCTTAGATAGATTTAGCTTTGAGAGATAGAGATAAATCAGGAGATAGTTTATTTCGGATAGTCTGGTAGTTCTCAGGGGTTGGAGTGTGAGGAAGGGGACAGTAGGAAACATACTCCGTGTACTTATCGGCTGTCACGCTCTGCCCGCTGACGAAGAAAGCGGCTGTAATGCTCCAGTGCTTTGACTACATAATCCTCCGTTTGGCTTACGGGGATATTTTTCGGGATCAAACCTCGTACCTTGTCCCCACGCAGGACGATCTTCTCACGCTGGTTTGGTTTTTCCTCGCCCATAATGGCGGACACCACCTCCGGCGTGAGTTTTCCATCTGTGAAGAACTTCCGCATACGAATGGTCTGATCGTGGGACGGGGTGCATTGGTTCAGGTCGATTTCATCAACCACCGCCCGTTGACCGTCCTCGTCCAAATAGGAAAGCTCCACCGCAGGACGCATCTTGATTTTGCCCTCGTCCACAAGGTCGAGCAGTTCAGGCACAAGATTTGTCAGTCGGATATACCGGCGAACTTGTGTCTGACTGTCGCCTGACTGCTCTCCGATCATCTGTGCCGTTTCTTTTCCATCCCACTTCCCACCCACTGGGTCGGAAGTTAAATCAGTACGCTTGCCCTGTCTACTTAACGCTTCCAGCCTCATTTTATAGGCAAACGCTTTTTCTGAGGGAAGTATCTGCGACCGCTGGTAATTGCTTTCCACCATAAGGACGGTGGCGGCGTCACGGTCAAGGTCAACGACCTCGCAACGGAGGGCTTCAAACCCGGCAAGTCACAAGCCCGTTTTCGCCTGTGACCGGAAATCAACTCATATCTGCCGTCCTCTTTCTGACGCACGGTAGCCGGAGTAATGACTCCTCGCTCCTTGACACTCTCCACAAGCTGTATCATATCCTCGTCGTCCCGCACCTTAAATGGGTGGTCGGGAAAATCGTCAATCAGCTCAAGGGGAATATCTCGGATTTTACTGAGCTTGGCATCATCCCGTTCTTCTTGCGTAGAGAACAGCTCATCGAGTGTGTTCGTGGGAAGCGTGAAGTCGCTCTTTCTGCCTGCCATCGGCTAACACCTCCTTCGTAAAATCCGTGTAAGCCTTAGACACGGTGCTGCTCGGCTCATAGGCATATATGCTTTTCCCTTTAGATGAAACCTCGGCGGCTTTTACGGCAATGGGAATGGTCGTCTGGTATATCCTGATCCGACAACCGAAGTTCTCTCGCAGCGCTTCTACCGTACTTTTGGCAAGATTGGTTCTGCCGTCTACAAGCGTGAGCAGGATACCGTCGATTGTCAGGTTCCTATTGGTGTGCTTCTTCACCTTGGCAATCGTCGATAAAAGCTGCGTCATACCTTTTGCGGGGAGATACTGTGCCTGCACTGGAATAATCACACTGTCCGCCGCAGTCAGAGCATTGAGCGTTATCATACCGAGGGACGGCATACAATCTATCAGTACATAGTCGTATCTGTCCTTCACTTGGCTGAGATAGTTTTTCATCACGCTCTCTCTGCTCATTGCAGTCACAAGGCTCATCTCCAACGCTGAAAGTTCGAGGTTTGACGGAACAAGGTCAACCTTTTCTTCGTGGCTGAGAATGCCGGAGAACGGGTCTTGCTGTTCTTCCCGCATTACCGCTGATAGCTTATTGGAAAGGGTCTGCGGCAAGCTGTCCGCATCCTGCCAGCCGAGGCAGGTAGTAAGGTCGCCCTGCGGGTCAGCGTCCACGAGAAGCACCTTTTTGCCCTGCATAGCCAATCCTACGCCGAGGTTTACTGCCGTGGTAGTTTTCCCCACGCCGCCTTTTTGGTTGCATATCGCTATGGTTTTACAGTTTGGCATTTCGCTTTTCCTCCTTCTTATTAGATTTGGATCGCTTGATCCACCAAAACACAGGAAGCGAGTCCTGTGCTTTGGTGGTCGCATTTAACTCGATCTCATCCCCCAAATGCGTAAAAGGAAATCAACAGGCGTTCGGCTGCTGACCGAACTCATAGGAATCTCACCTCTGCCGGGTACTCCGCCAGCCCCATAGGGAAGTATCATTGTCCCTGAATCGTTTCATCGCCTTATCCGTAGCAAGCGGATATTTCAGAATGGTTCGGAATCGCTACCAACCTTGCTTTCCGTAATAACCCTTGCGGGCAGGAAGTTCGTGGCGCACCTTCATCCGGCTGGGGCCTTCGCCCCCGATCAGGAATGTACCTGTTGAATGTGTATTCGGTTTTCAAGGTTCACGAGGGCGATTGTTTTGTCCCTCACTTGGTAGGCAACGAAAACGGGCAAAAATTAACCCCCTCAAAAAAATTTTTTCGATTTTTTTGAAAAACACAGATTTGCGAGTCCGCACTTGATTCTGAGATAATAAAAAAGCACCCTTGACGGGTGCGGAACATCTATAAGAAATGTCGATAGGTTGTCTGTCTCTCTGGAGCAAATTCCAAAGTATCAAATTGATACTTTGGAATGCGCTACTTGATACTTTGGAACACAATTTTGCCTGCGTAGCCCACGCCGGGCCTGCGTGGGCGGGAGCTGGGCCAGCGCGTCATAGAGGGCAAAGGTGGTTTCCCTCGCCTCAATGTACTCGTCCGGGGTCATGGGCTGGCGGAGCACGTCGGCCTCAAAGCCGGGATCGGTGTCCAGCGAGCACTCGCCATTTCTGCGCTTCTGCCGCTTGTAGCTGTCGCACAGGCGGCCTCCCATCGAGAGGGCGGCGGCGATCTCGTCCGAAACTTCCAGCATCACATTTTCGGTCATATAGGGGTAATACCGTTTCAGGTTGATAGTCGTCATAATTGTCCTCCATTTCAAAAGGTGGTTGGTGAGTGCGGATTGAAATGGAGAACAGGCGGCCCCCGGCACCTTGGAGCCTCTGGCCACCGTGACCAGAAGCGAGGGCATATAAAAACGCCCGCACAGCATGACGCTATACGGACGCGCGAAATACTATTTTCGCTTATGTACTGACAAATTTCGCATCCATGCCCGGACTGCTCCGACGGAGGGGCTATGCTTTTTTTAGCTGGTGGAGATCATGGACGCTATGAAAAAACAAAATAGACAGGCGATACCTCCTCGGACACCGCCGTATCCTTAAAAAAGGGCGACTTTACCACACCCCCCGTAAATCCAATTTTTCAAAAGGAAAACGGCGGCTTGAAATGCAATATTTCAAAACCGCCTTTCTGCGCCGCAAGGCCGAACGAAAACGGTCTTGTTGTGTATGCCAGCGCAGCTATTATCAAAAGAAAAGAGCCGATAAACCGTGTGCCTCTTGGCTACGGGTTATCGGCCTGCGTCTGTGCGTCTGGCTCTTTGATAACTGTCATATTGAATTGTGTGACATGAATTAAGGTTTCCTGTTTGCATTTGGGACAAAACAACGGAAAATTTTTTAACTCTGTATCTCCTCGGATTTTGAGCCGTGTTTTGTTTCCGCATACAGGGCAACGTATCCATTCGATTTTGTGCAAGTGGTATTCTCCTTTTTCTATAAGCGGTTACATGAAATTAAATATGCAGTCAAGCGAAACTGTACGCCGTTCAAACGGTGTTACCTGAAATGTAAAATTACATCAGGTGGTGATGCTATGAAAATTGAGCGGGACGAGCGCAAATTTGACTTTCACGGAATCGGACTTGCCATCAAAAAAGCCCGTGAGCGTGAGGGCATGACGCAAGAACAGTTAGGTTATATTGTTGACCGTGATCCGCGTACCATTATGTATCACGAAAATGACGGACAGCATCCAAGCCTAAACGCCTTTTACCAAATGGTAACAATGTTCGGTATTTCCGTGGACGAATACTTTTATCCCGATATGGGAGCCGATGAAGCCGCAAAGAAGCGAATCAACATACAACTTAATTCTCTCGACGAAAGTGAGCTGCGGCTCGTCGAGGGGATTATCAATGCAATTATAGAAAACCGTGGAACGGAGGAAGCGTAAGGAAAGCGGCGGTTTTGAAATATGATATTTCAAAACC
>ERZ791618.357-NODE-357-length-24194-cov-2.200133_pt1 | contig 24194 bp, 27 predicted proteins | sample MGYA00510059_ERZ791618 | MGnify/ENA primary metagenome ERZ791618 (study PRJEB30046, sample SAMN00715159) | human gut metagenome | study: EMG produced TPA metagenomics assembly of the A metagenome-wide association study of gut microbiota in type 2...
AGGAAAGTGGCTCCTGCCCTGCTCTATATTCACCGGGCAGCTTCCGATAGTTACTCACCTGTTATAGAAATGGGAGAACCCCGCCAGCCAAAGATACCGGTCAATAACTTCACCTTTTTCGAAGACGAGTTCCGCAAGCGATTACAAACATTATTAGAAGAGATTTTCAGTGAAAACGAACCTTTCACTCAAACAGAAGATATTAAAAAGTGTAGTTACTGCGATTTCAAAGCAATCTGCAAACGATGAGCATAAATATGATAATGATTGAATAAAAAAATGAACGGTGAATGCTGCATACAAGCACAAAACATTCACCGTTCATGATTTATAAATTACCGTTTTATATTCTATTTATCCAGTAATGGAATTGAGAAACTAAATGTAGATCCCTCTCCCTTCTTTGAAGTAAACCAGAGTTTACCACCATTCTTGATAACAAAGTCCTTACACAACAACAATCCGAGTCCTGAACCTTCTTCATTATTTGTACCGAAGGTACTAAAGTGCGTATCCGTATGAAGCAACTTCCTCTGATTTTCTTCATCAATGCCGCATCCGCTATCTTTCACACTAACGATTGCCATACCGTCTTCCTCAGCCAACGATACCACCACTTCCGCCCCCTCATTGCTAAACTTGATAGCATTACTAATCAGGTTACGGATTACCGTTTTAACCATATCAATATCAGCACGAACAGCTACATCTGCAACAGGTACATCCTGCACAATCTTAATATTCTTCAAGCCGGCTACCATTGTAAAGATCTCACTTACCCCCTCTACAACTTCTACCATATTGATATCCTGATAAACCACCTTCAATTTGCCAATCTGGCTTTTCGTCCATTTCAGCAGATTATCAAGTAATGAAAATACATCTTCAGTAGTTTGATTCGCCATTGTAAGCAACTCATACATCTCTCGCCGATTGTTTCGCTCGGCAGGTTCAGAATCAACATATTCAGTACCATTTTGATAGACCCCATTGGCGAACGTAGGTCATGCGCAATCACAGAATAGAGTTTATCACGTCCCATAATTGTCTTACGTAATTCCTCTGTTTGTGCAACAATAATTCGTTTAGCCGCCACTAGAGAAATCTGATGTGTTACACGAATTATCGTTTCTTCCATACTGAAAGGTTTGGTTATGTAGTCATCCGCACCAATCTTAAAACCTTCCAAAATATCTTCTTTCAGTGTTTTTGCTGTCAGAAAAATAATAGGAATTTCAGACATTTCCGGATCTGCCTTCATCTGTTGAGCCACTTCAAATCCACTGATATCCGGCATCATTACATCCAGCAACACCAAATCCGGTTTTTCCTTCTTCACCTGTTCCAATGCTTGCGTGCCGTTACCGGCAGTTACAATATTGAATTTCTCATTAGTCAAAAGGACTTCAACAAAAGGACATTTGATATTACATCGTCCACAATAAGGACTTTATATTCAGAAGGATTTATTTCCATATTCATAATTATCTTATTTTATGCATCAGACAGTTTTAAAATATTCAATCATACGCTTCAGCCCGTCTTCCAATTCAATAGTAGGCTGCCAGCTGAGTTTTTCTTTTGCCAGTGTGATATCCGGCTGACGTTGTTTCGGGTCATCATCCGGCAACTGCTTAAATACAATTCTCGAAGAAGAACTGGTCATACGAATTATTCTCTCTGCCAATTCCAATACGGGAAACTCATTTGGATTTCCAAGATTCACAGGTCCCGTAAATTCATCTTCCGTATTCATCATTCGTATCATCCCTTCAACCAAATCATCAATATATTGGAAACTACGTGTCTGTTTCCCGTCTCCATAAATAGTAATATCTTCATTATGTAGCGCTTGTAAAATGAAATTAGAAACGACTCGTCCGTCATTCGGCAACATCCGTGGACCATACGTATTGAATATACGAATAATCTTCACACGCACATTATTCTGACGATGATAATCCATGAATAAAGTTTCCGCACAACGTTTGCCCTCATCATAACAACTGCGCAAACCGATCGGATTCACATTTCCCCAATAACTTTCTACCTGAGGATGTACTACCGGATCACCATATACTTCACTTGTCGAAGCTTGTAAAATCTTAGCATTTGTCTTCTTCGCCAACCCCAACATATTAATAGCTCCCAGTACGGAAGTCTTAATCGTTTTGATCGCATCATATTGGTAATGTATCGGTGATGCCGGACAAGCCAAGTTATAAATTTCATCAAGGCCTTCAATGAGATAGGGAAATTCTACATCATGATTCACAAATTCAAAATGAGAATTGTTCTTCAGATGCTCTATATTCGCTTCTACACCGGTAAATAAGTTATCCAGGCATATGACATGATGCCCTTCATTTATTAACCTTGTGCATAAGTGCGACCCTATAAACCCGGCACCTCCGCTAACCAATATTTTTTTCATGTAAGAATTTTATAATGTCCGAAGACACATGTAACCTGTTCGTTTGTTTATGTTGGCAAAAGTAGGAGATTTGGTTAACTTATGCAAGTTTGTAACCGGATATTTCACTTGTTAAGGATAACAAAAGAACATAATAGAAACAAAAATGCCCAAAATGGGCATTTTATTCTTCGGGAACCGGTGTTTCAACCGGGTTCGGAATACTAAAACTCTTGTCCGAAAACAAATCCGCCAAACCGGAAATCTGCTTCAAACGGAGTAATTCATCCCGATCCATGCCAATATTTTTCATAATCCATTGATCGGACATGCCTGCTTTATCCAACTCAGCCACAATGTGACACATCAACTCTATATTATGCGAACCGCGCGCACGGTTATGCCGAATGGTAGACGCCATGCGGTTAGAGAGTTCTTTATCAATCACCACTACAGGCAGCAAACCATTTTCCCGTTGATAAATACGTTTAGAACTTCTCAATACGCTATAACGATGATATCCATCAACCAATATATAACGGTCAGTTTCATTATCGTAGTAACATACACAAGGCATCGTAAAACCATCTTCCCAAATAGAAAGTTCCAATAGTTTCATTTCAGGAGGCGCCACGATGTTGGGATTATAATCATTCGCCACTATTTTTTCCAAAGGTACAGCTTTCACAGCATATACCGGACTTTGATCTACACTCATAACATCATATTTTTGAATTGTTCCATTATTTTATCTCGTTTGTATGCTTCTTCTTTGTTTAAGGCAAATCCCATATACTTGCAGGCATGATCGTTTTTCAGGATACAGACACACATTCTCTTATAAGTGGGAATCTCACGAAACTCAGAAATTTCAATATCGTCCAGATAGTCCATCTTCACAGGTTTCTTATGTGTCTTGTAATTAGTAGTATTCACTACTTCCAACGACACACCGGCATCCCTGAGCTTTTGAATGGTCTCTTCACTAAGGCATCCGCCTTTCGTACGCCAGAATTCAATACTAACGGTCAATTTCTTCAAGTAATTACGCCGGGTACTCTCAGGCAATGTAGAAAGCAGGAACTGCATAAATTCTTTCCAGGTATACCCTTTCGGCAAGCGAACGGTTTGCCATCCCATAGCATGTGTTCCGCCATAAATTCCAGTAAAGTTCACCCCGTTCACACGCCCCACCATCTTACCCCAGGTAGCAGGATCAATCACTTTATAAAGCCGGAGACTTTCCTGAGCTTCACATAGAAATGGACTTGCTACACGTTGACGTTCAATGTTAACGCCAGCTTTATAATATAAATCATATAAATGATTATAATCCCATCCGAATTTTCCATTAGCTACCCAGATATCTGTCGTTTTCCAATCGAATATAGGATATGCATTGAAAATATCGTTTCCTATCTTAGAAGTCCAACGATAGTTGTGATACATTTGATATTTCCGCGCAAGATGAATACTGCGCCAGCGATTGAAGCTCTCCTGTGTACGAATACCGATTAAAAAACAAGAACGAACCGCATCTCTTTTTTCATGCAACCACTTGGCAAAGTGCATCTGGAATTCATAGTCCCACATTGCATCGGTATAAAAGGGAAAGCTCTTTACGTCCATACTTCCCTTTGGCATCTGCCGCACCCATATCTCTTCCATCTCTGGATCCCAAGGACGCCAGTAATTCTGATACATAGAGGTACAAGTGGTGACTTTAAAAGGCACACATACCCGGTAGACTTCCAAAATATCCTTGTTTGCTTCCAGAATACGGTCTACATAATCAATAGTCATGCTATATTGGATTTCATAATCCATATGGTAAACACAAAGTTTCCGCTTGAGATTATTGCGCCGGATATAGTCGATACACAAGTTCAGTAATACACCACTATCTTTCCCTCCGGAAAAAGACACGCAGATGTTATCGAACTCCTTAAATATAATATGTAGCCGTTCTTGTGCTAATTCATATACATTCTTCTGAGCCTCCCCCATTTTTAATTCTCCTTATTCATTTTCACATAGCGCTTCCACTCTTTCTCTACTGAAAAGCCTAATTCCTTAAATATGTCCTGATGCTCTACAAATGTAACTGAACTCAATTGTTTATCTTCATCCATTTTGGCTATGATCTTTTCCAAAAGAGCTTTTAATACTTCTGCATTATTATTCCTTATATAATAGTTATTAATAACTGCTTCCCGCTTTTTATACTCCAGCGGTATAAAACCTACAACTTCTTTTCCATCCACTGCAACAAACCACACAAAACTTTCCGACGTACGGAAAGGATAATTATAGTTCTGTTTTAAGACTTCCGGATTCATTACTAAAGGAGCTACAAGTTGATACAACCGTTTCTCCGTACCTTGTAATTCTATTATTTGTGTCATAGCTATCTGTTATTTATTATGGTTTGAGTTTAATTCCCACATAAAATAGTGCAGACAAAATTAAATAAAAAAAGAATAGAGACAATAAAGAATCAAGAAAATTAATAAAATTATATTTATTAAACACTTAATCTTAAACTACAGTATATTTCCATAAAATTACTTATTGGATTGCATGCCAAGGTAGTTACCGCAGATTGACACACTGTCGGGCACTGCAATATATCAACAATAGAAAATTAATAAAAAATCCAATCTGTCCAGACTTTACCGAACAGTTCTTATTTAGTAAATACATTTCTCAACATTAAGCAAATTGGGCTTTAAAAACAAGATTTCTATTTCGAAAAACTAATATTTCATTTAAAACGGTACGGTCATGGACTACGACAAGGACAGAATAATATCACATATTATTTACAAATAACATATGGTTAAAGAAAAGTAGTATATTGAACCTAATTCAGTCGTATAGTGAATGCCATTCAGTCGTATACTGAATAGGGCTCTGTCGTATACTGAATAGGGGCTGTCATATCAGACTAATAATCAAGGAGTTACAAAACGCCCTATTACAGTTAATAAATATCAACAAATTATCAAAATATCATTGTGCTTATGGGGCGGTAATCAGGTAAAGTGATTAAAGTTGCTTTCATCTCCCGATTCACAAACTTTTCAAGCAACACTTATTTTATGATATTACAGTATTAGGCAGGCATAATATTTACTTGCCGCAATATCTTCAAAAGAAGATTAACTCATCTGGCATAGTTAACAAAAGTTGTAATGAATACAATATTGGATAAAATTCATAAAAAGATCCCCTTTTTGATTATTTCCAGTAGAAAATAGTAACTGCATTCAAAACTTTCCTATGCAACCATTGTTGTAATGATCCCAACTAGACGTACGTAAACAAACAAAGTATTGGGAATATTTATAAACAGTTATTATTTAAAGACATGAAAATTAAACAGTTATTATTGGCAGGAGTAGCAAGTATGCTATTATTCTCTTGCAGTGACAAAGAAGATGATATCGCCATTTCACAGAATGAAATAAAATCCCTTTCAGTATCACTTGGTGGAATAGAAACAAGAGCTTCTTCTCCATCAGATATCATCATAGCAAATGCACCAAATGTAAACAGTGTATTAATTAATCTGACTGACGCCAGTGGTAAAATCATCACTTCAAAGTCAGTTACTAAAGATGCAGTTCTCAACTCAGACTGGAATAAACTGACTGATCCGGCTAAAGGATTGAAGTTTATCAATATACCCCAGTCAGTCTCTAAAGTGTATGTTTACGGAAATCCGGGAAATGCCGTAGATAATAATGTGATAAATACCAAACTGGCAGATCAGCAAGGTAGTGGAGTACTATATTATGGTATGGACGATGATCTGACACCTATTCAGAATGAACCAATCGATCCTACTCCAACCGCAGGAAAGACCTATACTGCACAAATTACGATAGCCCCTATTGTTGCCCGTCTGCAAATCACAAAGATTTCATTTAAGAATGCCGGCAGTTTCGATTTTACCCGAAACATTGATGGAACAGACAAAAAAGCAACGATCACCTGGACAGGTTTCTCAGGAAATGTAAAAGGTATATATATGAATAACTTCTACAACACCTATAACCTTCCGGGAACAATGGATAATCTGCTCTTGAATTCTACGTTTGAGAAACACATCCAAAATGGAATGTGGACCTTCGACACCAATCCTATTATAGATGCAGCATCATTTGCCAGTTACAATATTTATAATGCAGACGGTACTTATGGCAATTTACCATTAGATCTGGCAGGCAAATGTTATGGTTTTAATTTCTTCCCGGGTACAGCTATGCCACAGCTTCATATAGATCTTTCTGATTTAAACATCACCGATTTTAAATCAAGCGATACTGAAGTATTCAACCCCGGATTAGCAAGCAGCGTCCGCTTTGCCAACCTGACAAAGTACTATAAAGAGGTAAATACGGAAATGACTGCCGCAGATTTTAAACCCGGAACACTTTACAACATGGAAATCGAGCTTATACCAATGCTGGATAATGATTTAGGTAATATACAGTATAATGTGTTGGTACATGTTACAATCGCCCCGTGGAATGAGCAAACAATTACTCCGGGATTCGATCTGGAACAATAAGCCTCATCATTAATCTGAATAAAGAACATGAGAAAGGACATAATTCTATACATCTTGTTACTGGCAACAGTAATAGGATGCATAAAAGAAGATCTGGACGATTGTGAGACAACTCTATACTTCAGCTACCTGGGTGATGGTATAAAGGAAATCTTTCCGCAAAAAATAGATAAGGTAGATATGTATGTATACAATCAGGATAATGTGTGCATACAAAAAGCAGTACTTAACAAAAACGAACTGAACCGCCAACGCAGCACTACCTTAAACTTGCCAAGTGGACAATATCACATAGTGTGTTGGGGAAATTCACTCAACGACACGAGAATAAATGATGGTTCCACCCTACAAAACAGTATAGTCGGGGCACCTCATTATTTCACAAAAGAATTGATATCAACCAATGACAGTCTGTATTTTGGAGAAAGAGAAATAACAATCACCAATGAAGGATATAAAACTGATACTGTTTTCTTCGGCAGTGCACATATAAAGATGCAAATAGAGCTGGAAGGATTAGAAGTCAGTAATACCCGTGAGACGACTCTACCCATCAGAATGGAAATGGGTAACCTAAGTTCAACAGTGGATTTCACCAAAACGTTTTCCAACGAACATATCTCTTATTTCCCGTTGATTAACTTCGATTCAAACACACAAAAGTTTGGAGCTAAGTTCAACGTACTACGATTTAATAATGATAATGAAGTATTTCTCCGATTGAAAGATAACCAAACCGATAAGGAACTATACACCATGCAATTGAAGGACTTCATGAAAGACAATAATATTACTGTAGATGGTATCAATGAAGCTACAGTGGGTATCCGCATCCGCTTTAATGGAACCTCCATCACAGTAAAACCCTGGGACGAAGAAGTGATCAGACCGGGGCTATAATCCCCTATATATATGAAGCTAAAAACAAAATACCGGATATACTTGCAGCTGTTTGTAATGACATTCTTGCTGTATTCATGCAGTGAAAATGAGACCTCATTACCCGATACAGGCAACAATCAAGCCCGACTAAGTTTCCTGATCAAAACAACTTCAGTAAACGCAGCCTTGATTAATGGAGACAAGGTCGTTTTTCAAGTCTGGCTCTTTATATATTCAATAAAGCAGACGAGCGCTGTGAATATTCGGAATTGATTCCGGAATTTACTCCGCAAAAGCTACAAGAGTTTTCACGTTCTACGAATGTGTCCCCACAAACGAAGGTAATTTATGCAATTGCTAATTACAACGATCCGGATAAAACATTTTCGACTCCTATCACCACTGAACTTACGTTGCAGCAAATAGAGGGCCTGACTGTATCCGGTACTATTTTTGCTGATAACAATCTTCTGATGGTCGGGAAGAAAGAAATTGCAATCAATAGTGAATATGTTGTTGCTGAAGTTCCTATGGAACGGCTTGCAGCACGAGTAGATATCTATATGTTTAAGAACCGGGAGTTAGAGAAGACAGACGTAGCGGTCACCTCCATCGATTTTATAAACCAAGTACTCAATACCAATTGCAGTTTGGAGTCAACAACTACGCCAACGCCTGCTAATTTGCGGAATAGCTCTCAGGTATTTCTTGGAGGAACACCTCTACAGCTCATGCCATCCGATTTATCAGGCATAGTACCGGCAAATGCACATGCTTCCTTCTATACCTACCGGAATATGGTTCCCGGTGGTATACCGGATGCTAACACGCCTAACCTCCGTATAAAGGCAATTTTTGATGGAACAAATTATACTTACAAAGGATATTTAACCGACAATGGGCAGACAAACCATAAATACAGCTTGCTACATAATACGGTCTATCGTGTCATAGCCATGCTCGACCATCCGGATAACCAGTTAATAGTAAAAACAACTCCTTATCCATGGGATATCACCTATTCTGAAATCGGACAGGCAGTTACAGATGATGATTATCAGCTTCAGCCCTATAATGGCAATGATACCGGAGCTACAACCGGCATCGTACAATTTCCATATATATCAAATGGAGAAGCTCATAATGAGACCTCTTATGCCAATTACAGTTTTAGTCTGACAGCCCCTGCCGGTGCTATGTGGACAGCCACTTTAAGCAATGGACTTGATTTTACGTTCAATACCAATGAAGCCATAAACGGAGTTCAGGCAGTATCCCAAGGTATATCCCGTAGTGAAGCTTATACTATAAAAATAGGAGCCACCAAACGATGGGCCGGAAATCCCAAAAGTACTTACTTCTATATAACTGTAGGAGGTGTCAAACTCAAAATTAATCCGAAGCAAAGCAACGGTACCCGCCAGTTTCCGGGCGACAGTGATACGGATATCTTAATCAGTCAAACCGAATATAAATAAGATGAATTATGAAACGAAACAAACTATATATTCTCCCATTGATACTCTCATTATTCTGGGGTCTCACCTCTTGCGATGATGACTCCTCGATAGAATCAACAGGAATAGAACCGACAAGAGGAATTACTCTAAAACTATCTATGCCCAGTTCTGCAATTTCACGTGCAACAGAAGAACCGGGTGAAGAGGCACTCAATGAGAATACAATAAAATCATTGGATGTTTTCATATACCGTGAAGGTGCAGATGAATGTCTGTTCTACCAGCATTTCACGTTTTCTCCCGAACTGACCGGAACGGAGGAACATGTAGCTATGTTGACTGCCCAACAGGAAAAATTCGTTCTAAATGCCAACCATACTATTTATGTGGTAGCCAACAGTACGGAGACGATTCCAACTACAGGTCTGTCTCTCCCACAGCTGAAAGCACTTGCCGCTCCTACTCTGGATGCCGATAAGAAACAGGATGCTTTCTTAATGGATGGCAAACAAACAATGGTACTGAATGACGGAGTCGTTATCAACAAAGAAATTCCTGTTGTTCTCAAACGTGCTGCCGCAAAAGTAAGAATAAGCCTGAACTACATAAACGGTTACACCTCCATAGACAATAGAATACCTTCCAAAAAGATGGTTAACTATGCCGCCAGTGGCTCATCCATTGCAGATGGAAATATAGACATTCCTAATCTGCAGAGCATGAACTCATTTACGGAACAAAATACGGGTGCGGGTAACAACAATCAATTCATTCTTTATTCCTATGCCAACGACTGGACGAAGGATACAGACCGGGAGACTTATGTGCTCATCAACGTCCCGGTAAAGGATGCCGGTGGTAATACCATAGACCAGAACTATTACAAAATTCCAGTAAACTATCGTCTACCCGACGGAAGTACAAACCAAGTGGAAAGCCTCTATAAACTGGAACGTAACCGCTTGTATGATATCCGTGTGAACATAGACAAGGCCGGTGATACCGATCCGCATTCCGCAGTTCAGTTGAATGCCGGATATACTATACAGGATTGGAGTACCCACGAAGTACTTGTTTCTGTAGAAGGTATTAACTTCATCTATGTAAAAGATACCAAGATATCTATGCCCAACAATACACAGTTTACCACTACCTTCCAGTCATCTACACCGGACGTAGTGATTAAGCAGATTACAGTGAATGGGACAGCAGTTTCCAACGGAGGAAAAGAGGTAAATATTACCGTTACCCCAAATGCAAAATCCGGCAACATAACTATAACAAGTCCACTTCCTGAAAACTTTTTAGCGAAGGATATAGCTTTTCAGGTAGCAAATGGTGCCGGACTCACTCAAAATATTACTGTAGCCCAATATCCAGCTCTTTATATCAGCTCAGACATTTCAGCTGATGCCCCTGATGGAGGCCAAGGACAGAATAATAAAAAAATGTACATAATGAACTCTTTCGTTGCCGACTTCTCCACTCTTCCCGATCCGGATGAGTTTAACGAGGACTTTGGCAGCGGATATTCCCATTATGCTCCCGATCCTGCATTGGGTGCATCCTATGCTTCCTATATACGCAACAATGCCGTATTCGGTTATCCGCTAACAGACAGTGAGCACGCTGCCATAGACACTGAAGAAAATAACCGAAGAGTTTCTCCACACTTCATGCTTGCCTCACAACATGGCGCAACAGCGGCAGGTACATACGCAGCATCAAGAATCAAATGCCGGGATTATGTAGAACGAGATGCCACTACCGGAGAAACTTACGCTGACTGGCGCATGCCTACACAAGCGGAAATTTACCTAATAGATGTTTTACAGAATATTCAAAAATGTGAAGTAAAAGGTATCCTTGAAGGACATTCCTACTGGAGTCAAATGCCAGTAGTGTAACTGCTTTTATGGACCCGCGCGTTGGGGAGAGCGTTAAATTCAACCCTTTGAAGGCCGCTGTCCGATGCGTACGCGACATTCGATAGACGGTACCAATGATTAAAATTAGAAAAGTATGAAAAGATTAACCTACCTTATAGCACTCTTCGGCCTTCTTCTGACCTCATGCACCGATGAAGATAGCCTCAGCAATCCACCGACCGGAAATAACGATAAGACCGTCTTCCAATTTTCGGTAAATATGCCTGAGTATACCTCTGTACGCACCCGTGCCGCCATAAATGAAAATGCGGTTAATGACCTATGGCTAATGACCTTCGATGCCAACGGACTATTCATTGGACGGGCTCATGCCTCCCTCCTGAGCAGTAATAGCAATGGTACCGGAACATTCCAGGCAAACATTCCCGATGATTCAAGAATCATTCACCTCATTGCCAACTATTCCCAATGGGATAGTTTTGACGAACGTGCCGCCATGCAAAAAGATGAAAGGGAAATAATACCTTCATTGAGTAGCAGTAATTTAGTTTTCTGGGGAAGACAAACAATCTCTTCACCCAGCGACAGCCCCAATGTCACACTTTACCGTAACCTGGCCAAAGTAACCGTTGAGAATGAAGCAACCAACTTTGAAGTAACGGGATATGCGCTCTGTAACTATACAAGTAGCGGAACCGTAGCTCCATTCAATCCGAGCGCCCCTACCACCCCATTCACTTTAATAGACGGTAAACCGACCTTGCCACGTAATCCTATTTCCAAGACTGACCAGAACGCTGCTGACTGTAATATGGAGCCCAAATATATGTTCGAGAATGAAAACTTCTCCAACGATCAGACGTATATCATCCTTAAAGGGAAATTGGCAGGAAAAACCGAGGACCTTTATTATAAGATACAACTTCTTGATACAGATAAGAACCCCTATCCGGTTATGAGGAATTATCACTATAAGATTGTGATAAAATCTTTTAGTGAAAGCGCAAACGGAAGTACTGAATTTGCGGATGCAAAAACTTCGGAACCTTCCAATAACATTTATGCTGAAATATTCAAGGAATCTCCTTCTATCTCCGATAATAACAACAATGTGCTGACGGTTAGCAATCTGCATTTCCTGTTCACTCAGGCAGGTACCCTGAAAGTATCAGCCCAGTATACAGCGAATGGCGTAACCGATAATTCAAAGATCAGTGTATCTATAGCAGAAGACCAGGGAAGTATACTTCACAACCTGGCCTATGACGGAAACGGTAATATTTCTGCCGATGTATCCCGTATTATTACAGGACAATACGAAGCGACAATCACCGTCAAGGCAGGAGTACTTTCACGTAGTATCACAGTTATATCCAGCGCATTGTATTCATTCGATCCCGCCGGCTTATCACCCGAAATATATACTACCCGTGATCAGGATGTAGCACTGAGTTTTACAATACCCTCAGCAATTCCCTATTATCTGTATCCGCTGAAGTGTACCATTACTACGGCCAACCTTTACCCGGTAGAACCGAACAAGAACCTACAACTGGAATATACTAACGGTGGGTATCAATATGTTTATTGGGCCACCAGCCCCGGAACCAAAGTATTGAATTTTCGTACCAGTCTTGAGAATAGTGATGAAACAGTTCTGATTGCCAATGAAATCTTCCAGACAAAGAGTGTAGTAGTAAAAGCACGGCATTTTACCAACGTTTCTGTCAATGGAAACAATACGGTGAACTATGGCGTGAACAATACAGCCAGCTTTATGTTTACTATTCCATCATATCCGGACTATCCGCCCACATACCCGTTAACGGTGTTTATTGCAACTCAAAATCTGCAAACCACCCAAAGCGGATGGACAGCAGTTGCAAGTGGTTATCAATATACCTACACTTCACAGCCTTCAGGAGGACAAACCGTTACGTTTACTTCTAAAAAGGCTTTAAGTAGTGAAAAGCTGATAATATCTGCTCCCGGATTTAGTCCTACGACCATTGGCTTTGAGAATATTCTGGCACAGTCAGTAACTGTCGGCAATACGATACAGGTTTATCAGAATAATGGTTTACTCAATATCCCCCGTTACGCCGTAACTTCATCGGACACTGGCATTGCAGCTGGTTTTACAGCCAGCCGAACCAGTACTTATTCAACTACTATATACGCCGGAGCCAAATTGAATGATGTAGTTACTTTCACTCTGAAAAACTATGGCTATTCCGCCACATACAAAGTGGAAGAGTTACTGCAAAATCCGGCTATTGTTTTACGATAATATAATATAATGAAAATATGAAAACTATTAAATTCCTTTTGTTGGCAGCCCTGATGTTCACATACACCAACAGTATGTACGGACAGGATAAGAGCCACTACATGCCTAAATTTGCAATAAAAATCAATGCATTGTATTGGGCAACCACGACAGCCAACCTTGGTTTTGAGGTCGGACTCTCCAAAAAGTTAACCCTTGATGTATCCGGTAACTACAATCCTTGGAAATTCTCGGATCACAAACAAATCAAGCACTGGCTGGTACAGCCCGAACTACGTTATTGGCTGTGCGAACGCTTCTATGGACATTTCTTTGGCGTCCATGCCCATTATGCAGAAGCAAATATCAGCAACCTCAACATTTTAGGTTTGGGACACGAACGCTACCAAGGCAACATTTATGGAGCCGGCATTTCATACGGATACCAATGGATACTGAACAAGCGTTGGAGTATGGAAGCTGAAATTGGTGTAGGCTATGCCCGCATAGACTACGATAAGTACAACTGCGGAAAATGCGGAAGCAAACTCGATAGCGGACACAAGAACTACATTGGCCCTACCAAAGTAGCATTAAACATCATATACGTCATAAAATAATATAGTCATGAAAAAGATACTGATATACTCCGTTTTGTGCCTCATTGCCGTACTTCCGGCCCGTGCACAAAAATTCTATAAAGATGCCATCAACATCACCAATGCCTCCCTATGGCAACAGGGAGAGTCACTCTACATAAGCATGCAGATGGATATGCGGAACCTGAAAGTCGGCAACGACCGTACTTTGACATTAACTCCCGTACTGGCAGGTCCGGACAACAACGTCGTATTGCCCGAAATCGTTATCAATGGACGCAGAAGGCAAAAAGCTTATCTCCGTGCCATGGCATTGGATAAAGCAACCAATATGGAGATACCTTATAATACTCAGGAAGTTCTGAACTACACCCAGGTCATCCCTTACGAACCATGGATGGAGAATGCTTACCTCAATCTGGAAGAAGATTTATGTGGATGCGGCGGACACCAGGAAGTATTGACACAGGAAATGATCCTGAACGGAGTTTCTACGGAAGCCAAACGTCTTGCAGCCTTACAGCCTATCCCCTCTTACATTCAGCCTAAAGCTGAAGTTGTGAAAGCACGTAGCGAACAATATGAGGCGCATCTTGATTTCCCCGTAGGCAAGTCTGTCATTCTACCGGATTTTATGAATAATCAGACTGAGTTACGGAACATCCGGGAAATGTTCAACAAGATACAGAACGATAAGAAACTGACCGTAACAGGTGTCTACATTGAAGGATTCGCCTCTCCCGAAGGTCCATTGAAGCTCAATGAACAACTCTCCAAGAGCCGTGCTGAAGCCTTGAAAACCTATTTGTCCACACACGAACAGATCCCTGCCAAACTCTACAATGTTTCCTTTGGTGGTGAAAACTGGGAAGGACTGGTAAAGGCACTGGAAGCTTCCAACATGAAAGAAAAAACAGAATTCCTCAACATAATCCGTAATACCTCCGACATAGCTCGCCGGAAAGAGGAAATAAAACGAGTAGGTGGCGGCATCCCCTATCGTGAAATGCTGAAAGATTTATATCCGGCACTCCGCAAGGTGAATTGCCGCATAGACTATACCATTGCTAATTTCAAGGTGGATGAAGGAAAAAAGATCATCAAGACACAACCCCAGTATCTCAGTTTGAACGAGATGTACCTGGTAGCAAATACCTATCCCAAGGGTAGCGACGATTTTATCAAAGTCTTCGACATTGCCGTCCGTATGTATCCTGATGATGAAGTAGCCAACCTGAATGCAGCCGCTGTAGCTCTATCCAAGAAAGACTTGCCCGATGCACGTAAATACCTGGATAAATCTAATAAGCAGACTGCTGAATATGCCAACAACAATGGCATCTACTATTTACTGAGCGGCAATCAAGCACAAGCCATAGCAGAATTTACCAAAGCTGCACAGAATGGTAATGAAGCTGCCCGACACAATTTGGGAGAAATTGAAAAAGCCATTAAAACAAAGAAGTAATTAAGAAATGAATATAAAGAAGCCCCGGAACTAACGATAAAAGTTCCGGGGCTTCTTTTGGTTATATAGCCATCATCGCATTTGTTTCCCGGCGTGAAACAAACGGTTTCCTGTGGTGAAACTTTCTAAAGACTAAGAATATCAGATTTCCTCTAATGCATAATACTGATAATCACGGAGAACTGTTTGAAGAAACTGTTCTTGATTACCATCACGGGGAGTTATAGTAAGAAGCTCCTGGACTTTCTTTGCCAATTGTGCAATGCGGTGCACACGGTCTTTCTTGCCGTCCTGCAATGTACGGGTAATAACATTTATTTGCTCCAGCGACAAATCGGCTGCTTGTGGATAAGTGGGACGATAATCTTTCGTCAGATAATCAAACTCATCAAGGCTGACATGAATCTTGCGATAGTTCTGTTCTTTGATTACCATGTCCCGGCTGCAAGATCCCCCATTCGCTGACTGTTCTTCGTTAATAGTACCACCAATAGTCCGAAACCACCGGTAAGCAGACTATCAATCGGAAAGAGAAGCCAACGAAGCAAATAAGAACTAATGCCAGGTGTAGAACCGTCTGCCTTCACTACACGAATGTTCATCAGATTTTTCCCGAAACTTCGTCCATGATTGAACATTTCACATAGAAACGAATAGCCTAATACCGGCAGATAGACTACAATCATAATAAGAATCATTATAAAATCCGATGAGATTCGGAGTGTAGAAAGCAGGGTAGCCGTTGCATATACATAGAAGCCTATCAGAATAAAATCGATCACCAACGCAATGAGTCGTTCACCAATACTCGCAGGTGTTTGGCTGATACGAACAAATTGCCCGGTAATAATTGTAGTTTCTGCCATTTCTGATTAAAGATTTTTTGTATATCGTTGCAAATATATCATTATTCTCTTACTTTTGTTATTGATTTCAGACAAAACTTATTTGAAACCTTTGGAAAAGCATGAAAGAAGTAACGTTTATCCGTCGGAATATCGATAAATGGAAAGAAGCTGAGAAGGTAGTGGAACAAGCAACAAACTTGTCTCCCGACCGGCTTGCCGATGTATATACGGACCTCACTGCCGATCTGGCGTTTGCACAAACGCACTTTCCTACTTCACGTATTTCCATTTACCTGAACAACCTTGCTTCTGCACTACATAACAAGATTTACCAGAACAAGCGTGAGAAATGGACAAGGATCATCACCTTTTGGACACAAGAAATCCCACAGATCATGTATGATGCCCGTCGGGAACTATTGGTTTCATTTATCATTTTTACCGTCAGCGTGCTGATTGGAGCAGTTTCTGCAGCGGGTGATCTCGATTTTGTCCGTTTGATTCTGGGGAACGGCTATGTGGACATGACTTTGGATAACATAGCCAACGGTGAGCCAATGGCAGTGTATAACGGCGCTTCCGAAGTTCCTATGTTCCTGGGAATCACACTAAATAATATTATGGTTTCCTTCTATTGCTTTGCCATGGGAATCCTAACAAGCTTTGGTACAGGATATATGCTTTTCAATAATGGAGTTATGATCGGCGCATTCCAGATGTTCTTTTTCCAACATGGCTTACTTGGAGAATCCATGCTTGCCATATGGCTGCACGGGACACTTGAAATCTGGTCTATTATTGTAGCCGGAGCTGCCGGACTGGCTTTGGGCAACGGATGGCTTTTCCCCGGAACATATTCAAGACTGGAATCGTTCAAGAGAGGAGCCAAAAGAGGAGTGAAAATAGTTGTAGGTACAATCCCCATATTCATAATGGCAGGATTTATCGAAAGTTTCATCACGCGCCATACCGAATTACCGAATATACTGAGACTCAGCCTGATCCTCATTTCTCTTGCATTTATTATATTCTACTATATTTATTTACCTAATAAGAAACGACATGGAATCACAAAAGCCTAAAATTGCAATGTACGTGAAACGCTCTTTCGGAGAGAAGTTAAACGCATCTTTTGATTTTATAAGGGAGAACTGGAAGCTGATGCTGAAGTTTACCACATATCTACTTTTACCACTCTGCCTCATCCAAGCCCTGAGTCTGAATGGGATGATGAAAGGAGTGATGAGTGCAGCGGACATGGATATTTCTTCCGATACCGCTCTCTTGATTTCATTCCTCTCATACTATGGCCTTTTTGTACTCATCTGTATCATTGGGATGGTATTGCAAGCTTCCCTCATTTATGCAATGATCCGGACCTATAATGAACGTGAAGAACGTTTGCAAGGTGTGACCTTGCGAATGTTGACTCCTATGTTGTTCCACAATATCAAAAGACTATTCATCATAGCATTTTTCGGACTATTGTTAACAGTATGTGTCAGTTTTGTATTAGGCGCTTTAAGTATTGCATCCCTCCCTGTCGCATATCTGTTTGCTCTTATCCTAGTACTTCTTGCCCTACCACTTGCCCTTTGGGCACCTATCTACCTATTCGAAGATATTTCCATCATGGATGCATTAAAGAAAACTTTCCGTCTGGGCTTTGCTACCTGGGGAGGTGTCTTCCTTATTTCTTTAGTTATGGGAATCATAGCTGGCATACTACAGGGAGTCACCTTGGTACCCTGGTATGCAGCTACAATTGTAAAAATGCTCTTCACTATGAGTGACGTAGGAAGTGAAGCAACCGTATCAGTAGGATATAGTTTCATGCTCTATCTACTGGCCATTGTGCAGGCATTCGGTACTTATCTGGCAATGATTTTCACATTTGTGGGATTAGCTTATCAATACGGGCATGCATCCGAAAAGATGGATAGTGTAACGATAGAAAGTGACATTGATAACTTTGACAAACTCTAAATCAATCTAAATGACTCTTTCTCCGGCTGATACATTGGTTTGTGATACTACGCAGCTTGCTGTGTGGCAATCTGACGCAGATTACAACTACAACCGTGAGTTAATAGCCCCCGAAGTGAATATATTCGAATGGCTCAACAGGTGGTTCGGAGAAATATTGCAAAGTATATTCGGCAGTCAGTTTGCTGAAGATTATTCAAAAACGATTCTGATAAGTATTGCTGTCCTCCTGCTGCTACTGATCGGCTGGTTCATTTATAAAAAAAATCCGGCAATATTCATACGTTCTCGCAAGAATGCTTTACCTTACACTGTGGGGGAAGATACCATTTATGGAATTGATTTTACCAAAGAAATAGCCTCTGCCCTTTCCCGCCACGATTACAGGGAAGCAGTCCGACTGCTATATTTGCAGACACTGAAACAACTCAGTGACGAAAAACGTATTGACTGGCAACTCTACAAAACGCCTACACAATATATTTATGAAGTACGGATGCCTGCGTTTCAGAGGTTAACCCATCATTTTTTGCGAGTGCGTTATGGAAACTTTGAGGCAACGGAAGAATTGTTTCAGACCATGCTGTCCTTACAGGGAGAAGTCAAGAAAGGAGGCGTTGTATGAAAGGAAATCACTTGTTTATCATCTGTATTGCCGTCTTTTTACTCTTAATGTTCGCGATAGAATGTAGATTACCCAAAAAGTTTGTGTGGGCTCCCAGTTTCAGCCACTACGATAAACAACCTTTCGGATGTGCCGTTTTCGACAGTTTGCTATCTACGTCGTTACCAAAGGGGTATTCTTTATCTCGAAAAACCTTTTATGAACTGGAACAGGAAGACACAATCTCTCGTAGAGGCATATTAGTAGCCACTAATAACCTGTCTCTGACAGATGTGGATATAGAAGCAATACTAAAGATTGCAAAACGAGGAAATAAGATTATGCTGGTGAGTAACTCTTTCAACAGAAATTTAGAAGATACATTGGATTTTAATAGCAGTTATTCCTACTTTAGCCCGGCATCATTAAAAAAATATGCAGCTGCATCATTGGAGAAAGATACTCTCTTCTGGATAGGAGATTCTGCCGCATATCCCCGGCAATCCTTCTATTTCTATCCTCAATTGTGTTCTTCTTACCTCATGCCCGATTCGCTTCCGGCTAAGGTACTGGCAGAAAAGGGTATTCCAAGTGTCCCAATAGCCTTGTCCTATCCATGGGGAAAAGGTGAAATAATCCTGGTCTCTCTCCCCTGCTCTTTACTAATTATGGAGTATTAGATGGAAAAAATGCGACTTACATTTTCCGCCTATTATCCCAAATGGGAGATCTACCCATTGTCCGCACCGAAGGTTACATGAAGCAAACGGCTCAAATACAGATGTCCCCTTTCCGGTATTTCCTTTCTCAAAGACCGCTGAGATGGGCTTTGTATTTGACGATGTTCACCATTATCCTCTTCATGGTATTCACCGCCCGAAGGAGGCAACGGGTAATTCCTGTCATCCACCAGCCGGAAAACAAATCGCTGGAATTTACCGAACTGATAGGAACTCTTTATTTTCAAAAGAAAGATCATGCCGACTTGGTGCATAAAAAGTATATCTACTTTGCAGAAGAATTGAGAAGAGAAATTCAGGTAGATATAGAGGAAGTAGCAAATGACGAACACTCTTTCAGCAGAATAGCCCAAAAGACCGGTATGAATACAGAAGAGATCGGTGAGTTTATCCGTTCCGTCAGACCAGTGATTTATGGAGGACGCACTATCTCTGTAGAGCAGATGAAGTATTTTATTGATAAGATGAATGAAATAATAGATCACATATAAAGAAAAAATTTATGGAAGAGAATATTGAAAAACGAGTAGATTTGACTCTCTTTTCCGAGAAGATACAAGAGTTGAAAGACCAGATTGCATCTGTCATCGTAGGTCAGGAGCAAATAGTTGACTTGGTATTGACTGCCATTTTAGCAAATGGGCATGTCTTGATAGAAGGTGTACCAGGAGTAGCAAAAACACTGCTGGCCCGCCTGGTTGCCCGCCTGATTGATGCGGATTTCAGCCGTATTCAGTTCACTCCGGACCTAATGCCAAGCGATGTACTGGGTACAACTGTATTTAATATGAAAACCAATGATTTTGATTTCCATCGGGGCCCCATCTTTGCCGACATCGTATTGGTGGATGAAATCAATCGTGCTCCGGCCAAGACACAGGCTGCCCTGTTCGAAGTAATGGAAGAGCGCAGGTCAGTATTGACGGAATGACTTATCCTATGGGAGAACTTTATACAATTCTGGCTACTCAAAATCCTGTAGAGCAAGAAGGTACTTATAAACTACCCGAGGCGCAACTCGACCGTTTCCTGATGAAAATAACAATGGACTACCCAACTCTGGATGAAGAAATAAACATCCTGGAACGCCATCATAGAAATGCTGCATTCGTGAAACTGGAGGACATCGCTTCTACCATTACCAAAGAAGAGCTCTTATCCTCCGCAAGCTGATGAACCAGGTATTTATTGATCGTACATTGCTTCAATACATTGCCATGATTGTACAGCAGACGCGCACCAGCAAAGCCGTATATCTGGGAGCTTCTCCACGTGCATCTGTCGCTATGCTGCAGACCTCTAAAGCATACGCTCTATTGCAGGGACGTGATTTCGTAACACCGGAAGATATAAAATTTGTTGCTCCATACGTACTCCAGCACCGCCTGATTCTGACTGCGGAGGCCGAAATGGAAGGATATTCACCGGTGAAAGTAACCCAACGCCTGATTGATAAGGTAGAAGTACCGAAATGATTTTAAACCGACGCTTTTATATTGCCCTCAGCCTGATTATCCTGATACTGGGTAGCGGGTATACTTTTGCTCCGCTCTTTGTTCTCGGGCAAGGGATGCTTTTTGTCATGCTCCTGGCTGTATTAGCGGAAGGATACATGCTTTATCGCGTCCATGGTATACGGGCATTTCGCCAATGTTCATCACGTTTTTCCAACGGAGATGAAAATACGGTGAACATTCGGGTGGAGAGCAGTTATCCGTATGCAATATCCGTGGAAGTCATTGATGAAATACCTTTTATATTCCAGCAGCGAAATATAAATTTCCAGATAAAGTTCCAGGCAAATGAAGGTAAAACAATCAGTTACCAATTACGCCCCACCCATCGGGGAATCTACAATTTTGGACGGATTCGTGTATTTGTACAAGGCCGGATGGGATTACTTTCGCGCCGCTATACCTGTGGTGATAGCCAAGATGTCAAAGTCTATCCATCCTACCTGATGTTACATCGTTATGAATTGCTGGCAATAAGTGACAATCTTACGGAATTAGGTATAAAACGTATTCGTCGCGTAGGACATCACACTGAGTTTGAGCAGATAAAGGAATATGTAAAAGGTGATGATTATCGCACGATAAACTGGAAAGCAAGTGCCCGCAAACACGAGCTTATGGTAAATGTGTATCAAGACGAACGTTCCCAGCAAATTTATAGTGTGATAGACAAGGGACGAGTTATGCAACAGGCTTTTCGTGGAATGACTTTACTTGACTATGCGATAAATGCCTCATTAGTTCTTTCGTACGTTGCCATGCGGAAAGAAGACAAAGCCGGGCTCATAACCTTTGATGAGCATTTCGATACCTTCGTACCGGCATCAAGCCGTCCCGGACATATGCAGACATTGCTTGAAAATCTCTATAGTCAGGAAACTACTTTCAGTGAAACGGACTTTTCTTCCTTATGCGTACATCTGAACAAGCATGTCAACAAACGTAGCCTTTTGGTTTTATATACCAACTTCTCCAGTATGGGAAGCATGAATAGGCAATTAGCGTACCTGCAACAACTGAATCGACAGCACCGCCTGCTGGTAGTGTTCTTCGAAGATGCTGACCTAAAAGCCTATATTGCTACTCCTGCCTCAGATACGGAAGGATACTATCGCCATGTCATTGCCGAAAAATTTGCCTTTGAAAAACGATTAATTGTCTCTACACTAAAACAGCATGGCATTTATTCTCTATTGACCACGCCCGAAAATCTCTCTATTGATGTAATTAATAAATATCTGGAGATGAAATCGAGGCAGTTACTCTAATCAACCTCCGAGAATACACAAGCAAATACCCAGAAATAGGGATTGCCTAACCGAATGTTTTCTTCGATCTTTGCACAAGAAATTACGATAGATGAAGAAGCTCTGTTTATTATTACTCATTCAGATAGAATGCATATTTTCCCTACCTACATATGGGCAGGATTCAATTAATATAGGAAACCGCCATTCTTTGTTTTCCAATATATTAAACGAAGAAAGATCCTATTGGATTTATAAACCAGAACAACGACCAGGAGAATCTGCTCAAGATTATCCGGTTCTTTACTTACTGGATGGGGATGTCTTTTTTCACTCCGTAGTAGGATTTACGCGCTTTTTTTCTTCCTCAAGAATATCTTCCTTGCCTCCCTGCATTGTTGTTGCCATCCTGAATACAGACCGCACAAGGGATTTTACTCCTACCTCCTCATCTGCACGACGAGATGGGAGCATTCACCCAGAAGATAAATCGCAAGGAGGAGGTGCAGAACAATTCTATCGTTTCCTGACAGAAGAACTGCGTCCGGAAGTAGAAAGAAAAGTTCCCTGTAGTGGCCGTTACTTCTTAGCAGGACACTCATATGCCGCTTTATTCACGCTACAGACATTACTTGATCATCCTGAATCTTTCGAAGCGTTTATAGCAATAGATCCCAGTCTGTGGTGGGATCGTGGCATTTTTCTAAAACAAGCGGAAATAAAAGTCAGGCAAAAGAACTATTCCGGAAAACAGCTATATATTGCTTTTGCCACGCGCCAACGCCCCGATATAAAATTAGTGCAATTCTCGTTGGCCGACAGCTTAAATATGAAAATTATTCCGGATATGGAGAATCAACATTTACGCGTTGTATTCAAAAAGTTCCCGGAAGAGGTACATGGTACAGTTGCACTCCCAGGATTTTATGATGGCCTTAAATCACTGTTTATGCGTCAATCAGAAAGAACAGAAAGAGTAACAAAATGAAATACTATCAGTCAGATACTTACAAAACATTTGCCTTCATTACGGTGCATACTCAGAATCTCATTATGCAAAAATAGTGTTTATTTACGTAGCTGACAGCCCGATTTCAAAGTTTCTTTGTTACGATCTCTTTTATACTGTTAATTATCTGAATAGTTTAAATACCCTGCAAAACCGTATCACTAAAATATTTGTTTCTAATAAAGGGGTGTTAGTTTTGCCCGGATTCTAAAATCGAGTAAATAAAAAGATAACCATGAAAAAAGAAGTTTCTGAAGTGCTCAAAAAAGAGCAAAACAATGAAAGTTGTATCCATCTGTATCTGGAAGAATGTGGCTGGTGTGCTTATGAAGTTTCAGCTTATCTGCTTATGAACCTCTTAGGAGGAAAATGTATCGTCGAGAAAATAGAACAATGCGGATCAAAAATTGTTCGGGCACTAATGAATATAGATTTATTAGGCGACATTAATTATGGCGATTATCGCTATGCTGGGCTAAACTCATACAATTTACAACTGATAGGAAAAGATAAGGTTGATAAGCAATCATTTATCCATTGGAGAAAGAATGTGTAAGGAACAAGAACTAAACCAGAAAAAAAGCTTTCAAAAACCAATTAAAAAGCTCTGAAATCGCTTGATTTCAGAGCTTTAAGCGGTGCGTACGGGACTCGAACCCGTGACCCCATGCGTGACAGGCATGTATTCTA